>Ga0256836_1000002_pt1 | contig 281328 bp, 324 predicted proteins | sample 4561380metaG_FD_185974 | JGI IMG/M metagenome (GOLD analysis project Ga0256836, IMG submission 185974) | Hydrothermal vent microbial communities from Guaymas Basin, Mexico - 4561-380 | ecosystem: Environmental > Aquatic > Marine > Hydrothermal vents | place: Mexico: Guaymas Basin | collected...
CAGCTGCTCCAGCACAAGCTGCTCCAAGTATGCCAGCTGCTCCAGCACAAGCTGCTCCAAGTATGCCAGCTGCTCCAGCACAAGCTGCTCCAAGTATGCCAGCTGCTCCAACTGGTGCTCCAATGGGTCAACCAGCTCCAGCAAACTATCCTGGAATCCCAGGTTAATTTAATTAGGAAAGAGAAATCTTTCCTAATTTCATGTCTTTAAATAAAAGAGGAATTATGTCAGAAAAAGAAATTGAAAAAGAAATACAAGAAAAAAATTTAAACGCTCCAAGACTTACACCAGATTTAATAGATTCCGTAATTATTGATAAATATTATCATATTGTACCAGAAACTACTATGACTATTTGCGTACTTACTTTAAAAAATGGTTTTCAAGTTATTGGACATTCAGCCGCGGCATCTAAAGAAAATTTTGATGAGGGTATTGGACGTAAATTAGCCTTTGAAAAAGCTAGAGAGCAAATTTGGCAATTAGAAGGATATCTTCTAAAACAAAAATTATTTAAGGAAAAATAATGAAATGGATTATAGATAAAAGTTTTAGCTTCTGTTATGGGCATCGTGTTCATAATCAAAGATTAGATACAAAGTTTACCGAATCGGGAGATGCTTGTTTGGCATGTAGACATTTACATGGTCATGAAGGACTAGTAAAGGTTTTTCTAGAAGAAGGTGAAAATGGTTCGAATGTAGCCGATATTGGGATGGTTACTGATTTTAAACATCTTGGTTGGTTTAAGAATTTTCTTGATGATACATTAGATCATAAATTTATTATGGATATTAAAGATCCTTTATTTGAAAATGAATTTGGATTTTGTATTAAAAATAAGAATCTTATTCATATTCATAAAATGAAAGAAGGTTTTTTTATACCAGATTTAACTTTTCTTAAAGAACAACTTGATATTGATGCTACTTTAACACCAGAACAAAGATCTTCGATATTTGAAAAATACGAAGGTGCTGTTTTCGTAGACTTTGTTCCAACGTCGGAAAATTTAGCAGCTTGGTTATTAGAAGTTGTTCACGAAAAAATGAAAGATCTTCCAAACGTTAGAGTTAAAGCAATTGAATATTGGGAAACTCCTAAAAGTCATTGTAGAGTCGAAGCCTAATCATTATGACCAAGACTCAATTAAAGAAACTTGAAACTCAGAAAAATAAATTAAAACGATCTCAAAAAAAGAAAGTTAATATTTATAGAGAGTTAGATGCTTATTTATATAATAATATTCCACTCTCAGATGGGGCTTTAAGTTCTAAAACGGCTTTTAGAACGGCGGTTACTTATTTATTTGAATCTTTAATGAAAATGCCTTTGATATCTATGTACTTAGATAAACATCTTAACGGGAAAGTTGAAGGATTAATGTCTCATGATCCATATCAAATACTTGAATTTTATAAAAAATTAATTCAAGAAAATGGTATTAAAGCATATCAATTATATAAATTTTTTCCTAATAGAACCTTTCAAACTTCTATAAATACTTTAATTTCTAAAAAAGGTTATACTATTAGAGAATCTAAAGAATATTATATAAATAGAAAAGTTATTAATCCTTTAGAATTAAATGCATTATTGGAAAATAAGGCTACTAAAAAATCAGAGGATATTGAAATAATTAATAAAGTTATTTCAGAAAGATTAGTATTTGAAAAAAGAAGATCAGAAACAGTTGCTGAAATTAAACAAGAATCCAATGATATAATAGAAAATGATTTATTTATCACTCAAATGAACGGAGAAGTTATTAAACGGTTGGGTTTAACTTTATTTGATATAGCAGTACTTAGAAAATCAAATGAATTTTTATATACTTTTATAGATTCTAAAAATAAAAAAAGATATTATAAAGAACCATTTAAAGTTGAATTTTTTATAAATCTTAAAACTGGAGTACTTAATAATAATTATATCGAGGATATTTCCAAAAATTTTCAAAAATATATTATTACTGATATTCAAGATTTAAGTTCTTTAAAATTTTTATTAAGTAAAATATATAAACAATTTATGAAAGATATATAAGGTAAAAATATGGCAAATAATGAAACTTCTGAATGGATGGGTTTTGATTTAGCAAATGAAAAAAAATACGCATTATTAATTAAAAAACTTGAATTTTTAATTCGTAAAAGTATTCAATATGATATTTGGCAAAAACGTTCTAAAATTGGAATACAAGAATGTCCAATATGTATGGAATCGTTGTATTATTTAAAACCGGAATCGCACCATTTCCCAGAAACTTTATTCGATGTAGTTGATAATATTTTACAACATCATATCCACGAAAATGATTTAGATTCATTAAATGAATTAGATATAGTTCAAGAAGTACTATCAAAACATAATACGAATAATATAAATTATATAGTTTTATGTAAACAGTGTCATGAAAAATATCATGATGATGTTCCAGCTACAGTTAAGGAAATGCCAGAAGCGTTTGCTAAGCAGAAGAAGGACAGATATGATTATAGACATAAAAATATAAATAAACCGGAAAAGATAAAGGATAATTAATGGAAGAAAAAGTAAATAACATAGAAGAAACTGAAAAAATAAATTTGGCAGACGAATTTATGAATTCTCCGGAATTTAAAAAATTCTTTCCAGATCAAACTATTATTTACAGATCATTTGAATTTCCAAAAGTAGTGGTTCAAACTATTTTATCAAATGATTTAGATCATTATAATAATAATCCTCATACTACTGAAATAACAGTTATTGAATATAATGTGATTGTTAATTTTGTAAATGATCCTGATTATGTTGGACCACTTGAAGACGCCAGTTGTGTTAAAATGATTAATTCTGATGATCCATTTACATTAACTATTCGCACTGACTTAGGTGATTCAGATAAAAAATTAGATGATGAAATTGAAAAAAAATATCTTGAAAATTTTAAAGAAGTTTTTTTAAAATTAATTCAGATAATTTTAGAAAATTTGGATGAAGACGATATTAAAAAATTAAATGAGGATGATTAATGCAAACAGAACAAGATAAAGTAAAAGAAATTTTACGTAATTTAGAACCAAACGATAAAATTATGATTAATGCAGATCTTAAGGATATTGAATCTTTTCCAGCTCATGAAAATAAAGAACTGGGTGTTCGTTATAGAGCAGTTATGACAGAACAAGTTTCTGAAAAATTAAAAGAGGCTTTTGATTTAATGAAACTTGATCATAGAAACGATCCAAATCTTAAAGATACTCCAATGAGAGTAGCCAGTATGTGGATTAATGAATTAATGGTTGGTCGATATCAATCTAAACCACGTATGGAAAGTTTTCCTTTACAATTTGGTGGAGATGGAGTAGCTGTAGATAACGAGGAAATTAATACTGATATGATGATATCTAAGAAAGTTGATGTCCGTTCTTTATGTTCGCATCATTTAGCTCCATTTCATGATGTATCTGGAGATTCTCAATCTTATGCTGTAATCGCATATATACCAACCAATAGATTACTTGGAATTAGTAAATTACAGAGACTTATTAATTGGTATGGTGCTAGACCACATCTTCAAGAACAATTAACTTATCAAATCTATAAAGAGATTTGTGACACTATTGGATCTAATAATGTTTATGTAGCATTTAAAAATATCGAACATACCTGTGAAAGTCTTAGAGGTGTAAAATCAAATTCTGGTAGAACTAGTACCACTCAATACGGTGGAGTATTTAAGAATCCGGAATTAAGAAAAGAAGCTTTATTGCAAGCACTTTAAAGTTATCCGGAATTTCCGGATAACTTAATAAATATAAAAAGGAAATACTATGACAGAGGATATTAAACAGGTCTTAGAATATATTATCGAAACTGAAGATCCGTATGGATTAAAATCAGAAACGTTATATAATAATATAAAAAATAGTGTCGGTACTCCAGAATCTTTAGCTAAGGTTTTTGGAGTACCTGTTGATCTTGTCGTTAAAATTAAGGAAGATTAAATGAAAATAGGAAATGATTTTAAAACCGAAATGCACGATTTTGATATAGATAAAATAATGGACATTGGTGGTTATAAAGCTATTATTAAAAAAGATGGTGAAGTCGTAATACAAGGTATTGGATTATTTAGTGTTAATAAAGCTCGGATAGGTAATATTAGTATAATACCTTTAGATGAAGAATCCCAGTTAGAGTTACATGATTTTCCATTTGAAATAGAAAAGCATCAATTAATATTCCAAGTAAGTTTTAATGGATTTGCTTGGTATTTTAAAAATAAAAAGGATGCTTTTATTTTAATGGATTTAATACTCCAAGTGAAAGAAATTGCTTTACAGCAAAAGAAAAATAAAATAAAATTTGAAGAAGATAAAGAAAAGGAAGAAAAATGATTTTCACATGTGTAAATACAAATTGTAGAGCTAAGTTTATGGAAGAAGAAGCTTATGAAAAAGATGGTGAATTATTCTGCCCGGAATGTGATACACCAGTAGCTAAAATTAAAGAAGTTGATTTGGGAGTGGAGGAACCAGGGTTAAAATCTGGTATTGATGTTCAACCAGAATATGTCGTTGGTGCAAGAAAGTTAAATGTACCAAAAGAAGATAAAAAAGATGAAAGCCTAACAATAGAAGAAACTTCTGATATTATGAAAGAATTAGAAAGTAAAGAATTAAAAGATTGTCATAAATTAGATGATGATGAAATTAATAGAATAATTGCTGAGTACAGAGAGGAATTAATTAGTAATCTTTTAATAAGTGACGAAGCTCAATTAGAGATTATTCGAAAATTGGCGGATGAAAAAGAAGCTGATTTAAGATTTAATCTTACTAAAGCTACTAATACTATTTTACGTGGTCAACAGTGGTTATTAAATCGAGGTCATGATACAGATGGTGAAGATGAGTATAGTATACTCGGTATGTTCGACCGATTTTGTTAAGGAGGAAATATGTCATATGCTAGCACTGGTGATGGAAATTTAGCAGCTCTTCAAAAATACGAGGAAAAAATAGAAAAAGCAGAAAGAAATTACGCAGCTTTCGAAACAGCAATTGAAGAAGCTGGTATAGAAACAGAATTAGAAGAGTTAATCTCTAAATATAATTCTATAGCTGAAGATTTTAATATTAATGAAGACTTTAACGAGTACTTCTCAAAATAGGAGATAATATGAATGAAGAAAATGAAGAAATAGAAAATAATTTTCCAATTACTGGAATTTATTTAAGAGTAAAACGTGGGGGAAAATATGAAAATATTCTTATAGAAGATCTTACAAAAGAAGAACTTAAAGAATTGTTTTTTACTTTAAACGAGGATGGAAAATATTCCAAAGATAATATGGAAGAATGGATGTTTCCAGTTTTTGAATTACTTCAAAATATAAAAGCTGCTTATTTAAATGAATAAAAAAATTGCTATATATCTCGATGTAGATGGAGTATTAAATCAATATGATCATCATGAGAGAATTCGAAGATATAAGATACATAAGAAAGCCAAGTTTTCTTCAAAGACTGATGTATTTAATCCTTTTCAAAAAAAAGTACTACGTTTATATAAGCTTATTAAAAAATATAATGTAGATACTTATGTTTTTAGCGCTTGGACTTTGAAAGATTTACAACTACATGTACCTTTTAAACTTTTAGGAGATACTTGTAAATGGGCTAATCAGGTTAATGAAATATCTAAAAATTATTCTTTTAATCTTTTAATAGATGACGAAGTATCTTCTTTTATAAATAGAGAAGAAAAAGATTATGAAAAGGGTAGATATAAATTAAATAAAAATATAATTACTTATCAACCACATTATAATTTTGGATTAGTAAAAAAAGATTTTAAAAATTTAGAAAGGATTTTAAATGAATTTAGAATTAAATGAATTTGGTAGTTGTCAATACAGTAGTATTAAAGGTTATATGGAAGAATTTAAAAACAATCTACCATTATGGACAAAAACCGATTTATATAATATCAAAATTATCCATGAAAATAAAGGAAGCATTGGGAAAGATGGGAGTATTAAATTATCTTTTTCAAGCAATGTATTGAATAAAGGTATTATTGATGAGATTATAAATAATATTAAAAAAGAATTTCTTACTATGTTAGAAGATGATAAGGAATTTTATAAGTTAGAAGACTGTCTAAATAATATAAATAATATAAAATCGATAGACGATTGTTATAATTATTGTAAATCATGTTCTTGTGATTTATGGAGCACTAATAATTTTATTATGAATCACTTTTATAAACGAGATGTTGAAGATTTTAGTAATAATGATATGATTGCGATAAGTATTTTATGGTTGTTAGAAAATAATATTGTTACCGATATTGAGTGTTTTTATAATTTTGATACATAAGGAAAAATATGGAATATTTTGGAAAAGACGATTTAATTAAATGTGGTATCGAGCCAAAAATATCTGAAAAACTTTTGGCTTATTGTGCTAGATCCGGATTTATAAAAAGTAAACATTTTAAGGCTGAAGATAGTTTTAGACAACTTACTAAATATCATTCAGATGATCTTAAAAAAAGTATATTATCTAAATTAGAAGAAGCTAAAACCAATAATACGCATTTAAGATATGTTGGTTTATGGAAAGAATATTTAACAATACTATCGGAACTTAAAAAGTAAAGGATTTATTATGGATAAGTATCAGGAAATGTCAGTAGTTGATATAGATAATATATTAAAAGATCTTCCTAAAGATTTAATAAGTATTGAAAATTTGGAAAGATTAATAATTGAATTAGAAAATGATATAGGAATGTCCTTAAAAAATAAACGGGACACTATATCAATTCTAAGACAATTTTTAAATATAGTAAAAGGAAAAAAATGAAAGAATTTGTAAATGTACTTGGTATAAATTATTCTAAACCAAAGGTAATTTTATTAAATGAGAATGGTATTGGTTCGGCTGAATTTGCTGGAAGAGTTGCTTATGATAGCTTTGAATATAGTGAGCACGAAAGTATTCGAGAATTAAATAATCTTACCAAATTAAATGAAACGGATGATATTAACATGTCATTAACAAGAGTAAAAAGAAATGTCAATGGTATTGAAAATTCTGAATTACTCGATAGTTTAGCTTGGGTATATCATCACCATAGTGTTATTGAACATTCATCACTTACATTTTTAATAACTGGAACTTCGAGAGGTTCTTTACAAGAAATAGTTAGACATAGAATAGCTAGTTATACAGTGCGTAGTACAAGATATACAATGTCTTCTGTATTATATGCATTTCTATTGGCAGTAAAAACTCAAACACCGAGAGAAGTATTTCATGAGTTAATAACTCCATTAGATTTATTTGTAACAGATGATAATTATAATGGTATTGAAATAGATGCTATGTTTAATAAATTATTATATCAGAGAGATTTAGATACGGATAATTTTGCTGGAATGTGTTTATCAAAAGAAGCTTTAATTTGGTATAATACAGTTGAAAACGTAGAAGAAATTTATAAAGGAAACAGTATTCAAAAAAGTTTCGAAATACTTAGTACTTTTAAAAAGAAACGTAATGTTGGAGATTCCTTTAAACATTTAGTAACTGATAATTGGAAAACTGATTTAGTAATGACTATTAATCTTAGAAGTCTTAAAAACTTTTTCGAACTTAGAGATTCTGGAGCAGCTTACTTTTTAATTAGAGAACTTGCTAAAGAGATGAAAGCAAAAACTCCAAAAAAATATCTCAACCTTATGGTAAAAGAACACTAAATTTCAATTTATATTTTATCGAGTTATACCCAAATTCCTAGACACGAACCATATTATTATAGAATATTCTCGTTCTATAATAATGAATAATAATAATAGTCGCAAAATAACGAAGTTAATATTAAGATAATCGAATTAATATTAAATGTTTAAAACGTTTAATATTTTTTAAATAGAATTATCAATCAGTTATTTTATATGTGAATTTCAGCCATGTATAATTCGATAACGATTCAATGAGAAAAAAAATAGAATCGTTTTAAAATTTAAATTAAAATTAAAAAGGAGTAATATTGCCATATATTAAAAAAGAAGATCGGTTTGAAGCAACAGACTTTCCAAAAAATGCAGGGGAATTAAATTACGCCATTACAATCTTAATTCAAAAATATCTTCATAAAAATGGTTTAAATTACCAACATATAAATGATATTGTTGGAGCTCTCGATGGAGCTAAATCGGAATTTCAACGACGAGTTGTTAATCCATACGAAGATAAAAAAATTAAAGAAAATGGTGATGCGTACGCTAAAATTTTTTTAGGAAAATAATATGGAAATAGAAATTTTTAAAAAAGAATTTATATTTACCTTACGTGGAAAAGAAACTATAAATATACAAAGAGTTAATAAAAAATTAATTTCAGAATTTCCGAATATTTATAAAAAGATTTTAGAAAGTACTAAAAATTTTAATATCCATCCGGAATTAAATAATATTGGTAATCTTTGCAAATTATGGTTTTATGATTTACCAAATCCAGTTTGTCAAGAATGTGGAGAACCTGTTAAAAAATTAGAGAGAACCTTTTGTAGTGTTAAATGCAGAAATAAAAATAAAAAAATGTTAGAAATATCTAAAAAAAGTTCTATTAAAAAATATGGAGTTCCCCATTATTCCAAAACGATAGAGTTTCGTAAAAAAATAAAAGAAACAACGGTATTTAAAGATAAAAATAAAATAAAAGAAGCCATTTTTAAAAAATATGGTGTTTATAACGTTTCTCAAATTCCAGAAATTAAAGAAAAAAGTACCAAAACATTTATTAAAAATTTTAGAAAAATAAATAATATTTCTAAAGAAAAATTTTTGAAATTTAAACAGGATTCTTTTTTAGATTTGAATGGTTTGGCTAATTATTATAATTGGAGTCACGAATCTTTATCCCAACCTAGAAAATGGGCAAAAAGATTTAATATAGATTATACTAACCGTACGAATACTTCTATAAAAGAAAAGGAAATAATATCCTTTATAAAAGATAATTATTCTGGTAAAATTATTACAAATGATAGAAAAGTTTTAAATGGTTTGGAATTAGATATTTATTTACCTGAAATAAATTTGGCATTTGAATATAATGGTTTGTATTGGCATAGTTATGGTTTAAATAATATTTCTGAAAAACAGGGCGATTTGGAATTTCAAAAAAATAGACATTTGGATAAAATAATCAAAAGTTCTGCTTGTAATATCGAATTAATTCATATTTTCGAAAATCAAAAATACAAGGAATTAATTTTAAATAAAATTAATTCCAATAGACAATTTTTAAAATTTGAATTAAAATGTTATAAATATAAAAATAATGATATAACAGAAGCTTTTGAAATATTAATACCAAAATATTTATTAGATGGGTATAGAATAATTTGGATACCGGAGGAAATAGTATGAATATAGAAATTCCAAAAAAAATATTAAAAGAAAATAGTTGGCATATTAAAGTAATGGGAGCTTATGTTCAAAACCCAGTTCCAGGTATTTATGGATTGGAAGAGGATACTTTAATTAATTCAACGGATGCGGCTGCTCTATATCCAACGAGTACAGTATACTCTAATATTTCTCCCGAAACGATTTTTGGAAGAATATACGATTCAAGTACGATTCAAAATTTTATAGGATTGATGGACAAGATTTTTCTTATGAAAAACAAAGGTCAAACTCCAGCTCAAATTAAAGCTTTAGTTATACCAAGTTTTAAATCGGCTATGTTACAATTACTAAAAAATTATAGTACTCAACATAATGTTAAAAATAAAAAAGAGGCTGAATTAGTAACTACCGAATATTATTGTGAATTACTAAGTAAGTTAATTAATTATAACGGAAATTTAGAGGATATTTATACACCAAAGGATGATAAAACCTATTATCTTTTGCGCAGTTGTTTCTTTCCTTTAATTGAAAGTATATCTTGGTTAAGTCCACAGAATAAAGGATTTAGCCAAATTACAATTGATTATATTTTTTATCCAGAATTATTTGAGACTAAATACCAGACTCAAAAAAGTTATTTATTTACTGATTATAATTCTGTAAATATTAATTTTAAAGTTCTAGATAAAGAAGAATTAAAAACTCAGTATTTTCAAAATTATTTACTAAATTCATATGGTACTTTATTTTATAAACATTCTGAAAAATTAGCTTTTGAAGTTCAATTAATTATTGATGGTTTGGCAGAAAGAAGAATTGTTAAAAATAAAATGCTAGTACTAGATGCAATAATAGCTAAATTTAATTCTTGTGGTAGTATTAAAGAAGCATTTAAAAATCCAATAGAATTTTTAAATACAGAAGTCGCTGATAAAATTTTAACGGAAATCGAAGATGATCAACCACGTCAGAAAAGAATACAATCATTAATTGGAATAGATTTTGAAGGTAAATCGTTTGAAAATCCTGAAAAATTAAAAGCTTATTTAAATATAAGAAAAGATCAATTTAATAGTAATCAAAATGGTATTAAAGTAAGTCTTAATAGTGGTTATGGAATTCTTGGAATGATTTCTTATGAGTTTAGTGATCCATTATCAGCAAACAGTATTACAAATGCTGGAAAAATATTTGGTATTAAAGTTTTCCAAACAGTAAGTGCTTGGGTAATGGAATTATATGAAGAAAAATTAAAAGAATGTGATGAAAATAATAATTGGTTGGATCCAGAATGGGTTGATTTAGATTTATTGGAAGTTACTTAATGAGTAAATATGGTCGAAGAAAAAAAACAAAAACTGATTGGTTAGAGGATTTTAAAAAAGTTCATAGTGATAAATACGATTATTCAAAAGTTAATTATATTGATTCCAGAACCAAAATAGAAATTATATGTCCAATACATGGTAGTTTTTGGAAAACTCCAGAATTACATTTAAATAATTATGGTTGCAATATATGTAATAAAAAAAATTATTTAAAAAGTAAAAATATAATAAAAGATTTTAAAAAAGTTCATGGGGATAAATACGACTATTCAAAAGTTAATTATATTGATTCCAGAACCAAAATAGAAATTATATGCCCAATACATGGTAGTTTTTGGAAAACTCCAGAATTACATAAACTTGGTAATTCATGTCCAAAATGTTCTTTACGAATTAAATCTTTTTCAATTCATTTAAAAGATTTTAAAAAAGTTCATAATGATAAATATGACTATTCAAAAGTTAATTATATTTCTTCCCATATTAAGATAAAAATAATTTGTCCAGAACATGGGAGTTTTTTTCAAACTCCAGCTAACCATAAACGTGGACATGGGTGTCCTAAATGTTCCGAATCTAAAGGTGAAAGAAAAATCAGAGAATTTCTAGAAGAGAATAATATTAATTATTCTCAAGAAATTAAACTCTTTGATAATTATAGATTTGATTTTTATTTAGAAGATTTAAATATTACCATTGAGTACGATGGTAAACAGCATTATGAACCAGTAAATTATTTTGGTGGTTTAGAAGGGTTCTTAAAAACTCAAGAACGTGATAAAATTAAAACCGAGTACTGTATTAAAAATGATATAAGAATTATTCGAATAGGATATTTCGAAGATATTGAAGAAGTTTTAAACGCTTCTTTAGTAAAAGTTACTTAAAAGATTGGAGAAGTTCTCCAATCTTATTTAAATAAAAAAAGGATCGATATGAAAGCAAACTATATAAAATGGCTTTTGGTAATATTATTGGATATTTTTATAATTTTAACTCCATTCTATATAACTGGAGCCTATCTCAACACAATACATATTATTTTAGTAGCGTTATGGACTATATCTGCTATAACGCTAGTTTTTAATATAACAGATGCAAAAATGGCAAACTATGAAAATAAAGGTTTTAAATTATATTTTAATATAATAGCCGATATTGGAATTATTCTATCTTGGGGCTGGTACTATGGGGATTTAGTATATGGAGCATTAATAATTTTAGTTCGTTTAGGTATTTTATATAAAGTACTTGAATATAGAGAAAGTGAGGAATATATTGAAGCAGAAAACTCTTAAACAAAGAAAACTTGAAAAAGAATTATCTAAACCACCTTTTGAAACTAAGGGTATGGCATTTGTTGGTTATAAATTATCATTTCAAGGTTATAGTTGCGATAATGATTATGGCGTTAATTTCAATAGCGCGTATTTAGGAACATATTTTGATATTTATAATTTAGCTTTAAAAATTGTCGAACGCGAGAAACCAGATTCAGACTTTGAAAATAATTTAATATCTTATATAGATGGATGCGACTCATTATTAGAAATAAGTGATGAATTAAGATTCGATAATTTAGGAAATCTTATTAAAACTCATAACTTAATATTAATTATGGGAATAGTTGGAGCAGGTTTAAATTGTCAGGTTGTTGGAGTTCCACAATGGACAAAATTTGAAATAAATAAAGGACATTTATGAAAAAAATATGTTTAATATCATGCGTTAAAAGTAAAAATGAAGGTTCTCATAAAGCAGGAGAATTATATTGTGGTCAGTTATACACTGGTCATTTAAAATATGCAAAAAGTCTTGGTTTCGAAGAAAACGATATTTATATTTTAAGCGCTAAACATGGTTTATTATCATTCAATGATATTATAGAACCATATGAAAAAACTCTTAATAATATGAAAAAATCGGAACGAAATAAATGGGCAAAAAATACATTAAATCAAATCAAAAGTAAATTCAATATCTTAGATACTGAATTTACAATTCTTGCTGGTAAAAATTACTATGAAAATTTAGAACCATTTTTACCAAATGTTAATTTGCCAAAAGAACTTAAAGGTTTACCTATTGGTAAACGAGTTCAAATGTTAAATAGTTTAGTAAAACTGAGATAACTATTGATAGTTAACTATTGATAGTTATCTCTATTGGAGATGAGTTAATGGATTCAAAAAAAAAAGTTAAGTCAGTTATTCAAAAATACGTTTATAATAGGAATAGAGTTCATTATTTAAAATGGAAATTGGATAACGCCAATGATTGGAGCGTAAGATTATTTTTTGTATATGATTCAAGACCACAATATATTAAACAATGGGTTTTAAAATCACATAAAGAAAAACATTATATAATTTTAACTAAATTGGAAGCACTCGAATACATTCAAAAATTTGCTAAACGATTACAACCAGAAGAAATATTTTCGGTTAATGAATTTGGATGTGGGTATCGAAAATTAAACATTCATCCAAAAGGTACTAGCACGTACTTAGATAAGTTGATATAGATATTACCTATATTAATTAAATAATAAGGAAAAAAAATGGAAATCAATATAGATCAAGAATTACAGAAATATAAAACGGAGGTTCAACAATTAGAGGCTAAAAAAGCCGAAATTGAAAAACAGATTATTATACAGGATGAAAGAATTCGTTCTTTAAAAGAACAACTTTTGTCTGAGTATGGTACCGACGATGAGGCAAAACTTTTAAAAATAAAAGAAAATCTCGAAAATGAAATCCAAGAACTTAAGAAAAAAATCAGTGTATAAAATAATTAGAAAAAACTTCTCAAATCTTGGCAAAATTTTAAATGGCAATTTAAACACGTAAAGGAATTTTAATGAAAAAAAATAGAGTAAAAATACTTTCCGAAAAAACACATGCTTTGAAAAGAGCCGGTCGGTATTTAGGTCAAATTACACCTGCTGAAATTAATAGATATAATATTTTCAATATTGATTCTACCGATTATATTTGGTATGATAAAGTACGTTATGTCCCAGCAGTTCTTAAAATTTTTAGAGAATTTTTAGATAATAGTATTGATGAAGCCATCCGTACTAACTATAAATTTGCTAATAAGATTGAGGTACAAGTACATGTGGACCATTTAAGTATTAAAGATAACGGTAGAGGCATTCCTATTGTTCCCGCAGTAGATGAACATGGATCCGAAATAGAAATTATGATGCCGGAGGCTGCTTGGGTAAATTTGAGAGCTGGTTCAAATTTTGATGATGAATCGGACAATACTAGTATTGGTCAAAACGGAGAAGGTGCTTCTCTTGGAGTTTTCTTTGCTAAAAAATTTATTGGTGAAACTAGAGACGGTGAAAATATTTTTACAATTATTACTGAAAATAATGTCGAGACCAAAGAAATCGTAATAAAAAAGAAAAAATTGGCTGATTCTAAACGAGGTACCGATATAAAATTTTACCCAGATAAGGAAAAATTAAATTTGGGATTAGATGCTAATTTAAATGATGAATATTCCTCTTTAATTAAATATGAACTATTATTTTTAAGTATGACTTATCCAAAAATTACTTTTAAAATAAATGGGGAAACTTTAAAAATTAAATCTTTTAAAGATATTAAACCTTATTTAAATTATCCACCTGAATTACTTAAAGATGGACAATTTGATTTTCAATATTTTGAAACGGAAAATTTAGTTATTGGTATTGGTAATTCATTAAATAATGGATATACAAACATTCATTTTGTAAATGGTATTAATGTTTATAACGGTGGGGATGTTTTAGAATGGGCTGAAAAAAGAGTTATTTTACCTTTAGTTGAAAAGATTCAAAAGAAGTACAAGAATATAAAAGCGGCAGATATTAAAAATCATTTAACCTTTATGGTACTCGTTAAAAATATTCCTAATCCTAGATTTGGAGATCAGATTAAATCAGTGTGTATTAATACGGCTTCTCAATTTCCAGAAATAGCTAAGGAACTTTTAGATAAAGCAATGATTGATAAATTCATAAATAAACTTTATAAAAATAAAGTTATTATGGAACCGATTATTGATATTTATAGAGCTACTCAAATTATGCTTGAAAATAAAAAAGCTAAAACTGCTCAAAAATCTAAAAAAACTCCAGCAAAGTATTGGCCAGCTACAAAAAGAAAGAAACGATTATTTTTATCAGAAGGGGATTCTGCAATTAATCCTCTTATTTCTGAACTTGGTAGAGAGGAAAATGGTTTCTTTCCACTCAAGGGTAAAATGATAAATTGTATGAAAAAAAGTTTAGCTCTTGTTGTAAAAAATGACGAAGTACTTGAACTTGCTGATATCCTTGGAATTGATCTTACTAAAGATAATAATGGTGATGAAACACATCCATTAAATTATGAAGAGATTATTATTGGATCGGACGCCGACGTCGATGGTTCACATATTGCTCTTTTAGTACTAGCATTCTTTGCTAAGTTTGCTCCAGCGTATTTGGAAAAATTAAAGATTTATAGATTTTTAACTCCTGTTCTAATCGCTCTTAAAAATGAAAAACCTGTAAAAATGTTTTTTAAATTTGAGGATTATTTAGAATACGATTCTAATAAACCATCTGGTGTATCATACTTCTATGCTAAAGGTCTTGGTTCGTTATCTGAAGCTCATTGGGAAGAATTGTTTAAAAAACATACTCTCGAAGAGTTATGCCAACCATTAACTTTCGAGAATTCTAGTAACGCCTCACTAGAAAAATCTGAATTTGATCAATGGTTAGGAGACGATACTGATTTTCGTAAAACGAAAGTACTCGAACTTTTATCAGAATTTGATTTAGATAAAGCTTAGGAAAAATTATGATAAGTAATTCTCCTAAGCAAAAAAAAATAAAAATTCCTATCAAAGTAGATCCAAAAAAAGAATATACACTTTTACATATTTTAAATAGTGGTCAATTTCCAATGTATTTTGAATTAGATATAGAATACTTGAATTTATTATACAATCAAACTAAAGATCCACACATGGAATCTCTTTTAAGTTGGGCAGAGGAACATAAATATTTTAAAATAAAATCCCAAGCTGTTTTACATGTAGCTTCTAATATAAAAGAAGTTAATTACAGTGGGGATTTTTTCGAAATATATCATGATAATTATTATTGGAATTTATTTAGTATTAAAAATATAATTCCTGGTGATGATAAAAAAGCTATTCATAAATTACTTGGAGTTGAAGAATTAAGAATTAAATTTGAGGAATAAAGGATTATTATGACCAATGCAAAAATTAATCGCATGTTAACGACTAAAGAAAATTTTCCAGTAAGAATTATTTTTGATTTTCAATATATTGCTAATATTGCCTATCAAGGTGATCAAGAATATCATTATCTTTTAGAAAATTTACCAAGTATTGTAAAATTAGAGTCATATGATGATTTTTCATTAAATAATAATTATATTAGATTTGAAATTAATGACCAATTTTTAAAGGATTGTGTTAATGAAGATTTATTTAATACTTCAAAATATTTATCCTTTTCATATGATATAATTAAAGATATTATGCTTGAACGACCAAAAATAAAACAACCCGTAAAAATTAACTTCGAATAAAGGAGAAGTATGTATTCATATGAAAATATTATATCAAAATTTATCGATAAACATGGAAATAAATACGATTATTCTTATGTAGATTATAATAATATGAAGACAAAAATAAAAATTATTTGTCCAATACATGGTGAATTTTTACAAACCCCAACCGAACATATTAAAGGTGGTTGTAAAAGATGTCATTCGACAAGATTAACAACCTCGGAAGTTAAGGCAAGATTTATTTCTAAACATGGTGATAAATATAATTATTCTCATGTTATTTATATTAAAAATGATAAAGCTGTAAAAATTTTTTGTAATACGTGTAATCAATTTTTTTTTCAAAAACCAATTATCCATTGGTCTGGTGGTGGTTGCACTAAATGTTCTTATAAAAAAAAGAGAATTTCTTGGAAAAAAGATATTAAATTTTTTCAAAAAAAATTTAATAATAAATACTGTTATAAATATAATCCCGAAATTGATAAAAAAATATATATTTTTTGTCCGTCTCATGGTTGGTTTACAAGTTTAATAGGTAATCATCGTAAAGGTATTGGATGCCCTAAATGCTCCAATACAAGAACTCTTAGTAAAGGAGCCACTAAAATAAAAAAATTTTTAGAATCTAATCAAATAAGTTTTGAATTAGAAAAAAGATTTCCAGATTGCCAAAATGATAAAACATCATATTCTTTACCATTCGATTTTTATTTATCTGATAAAAATATTTTAATAGAATTTGATGGAGAATTACATTATAAAAATATATCCTTTTTTGGAGGAAAAGAAGAGTTAAAAAAAATCCAAGATCGTGATAAAATAAAAACGGATTATTGCAAAATAAACCATATTAAACTTATTCGAATTCCTTATTGGAATTTTGATAAAATAGAAAAAATATTAAAAGGAGAAATATGTCAAATTTAAAAATGAAAGTATTTTTAGATGAGGCTGTAGCAACGTATGCAGTGTATAAGGTAGTCCAACAGATTCCAGGATTTATAGATACTTTATCTCAAACACAAAGAAAAATATTGTATGTTATGAGTGAGGTCCCAAGTAAAAAAGTAAAAACGGCAGAAACCTTTACTATGATTTACAATAAGACTAAATACCGACATGGTGATGTTTCCGTATACACTACTGCCGAAAATTTAGCAGCTGATTATAATAATGGAATTTCCTTATTAAAACCAGAAGGTACTTTTGGTTCACGAACTGTTAAGAAAGCTTCCAGTCCAAGATATACCAGTGTTGTTTTTGGACAAAGTTCTCAAAGTATCTTTAATAAAAGAGATTATCCATTAATGGAAAAACAATATACCGAAGGTAAGCGAATTGAACCATATAATATGTTACCTATTGTACCACTTGGTTTAATTAATGGTGCTGATGGTATTGGTCTTGGTTTTAGCTGTAAAATATTCCAACGTAATCCAAATCAAATTATCGATATCATTATTGATATTTTATCTGGTAAACGTAAAAATATTCCAGCTAGTATAAAACCAGATTTTCCATTTTTTAATGGAAGTATTGAAAAGGGAGAAGGTAATTCCCAATTTGTAATGACAGGAGTTTTTAAAAAACTTCCAAGAAATACAATTGAAATTACAGAATTACCTATTTCTATGGATAGAGAGAAATATATAAAATTTCTTGATACTTTACGGGACGCGAAAAAGATTAAATCTTTTACAGATGAATGTAAAAAGAATACTTTTTACTTTAAAGTAAAAGTAGATCCAGAAATTTATAATTTAAACGATTCTAAATTAATAGATTTATTTAAATTAAAAGAAACGATATCTGATTCAATTACTTTATTACATAGAGAAGATTCTAGATATAATATTCTTACTTTTAATTCAGTATCTGAATTTCTAAAAGCTTGGATTATTGAAAGATTTAAATACTATAATCTTAGAAAAGAGCATGAGTTAAGACATGCTGAAAATAGATTATTATTAGCTAATGAAAAGATTAGATTTATCTATTGTATTTTAGATGGAAAAATTATTGTAAATAGAAGATCTAAAGCTGATATAGAAAAGCAGATTATAGATAATGGTTTTAAACCTATGTCCAATGATTCACAAAGTTCAGAAGAAGATAAAAGTTTCAAATACTTATTAAATATGCCTATTTATAACTTAAGTCTAGAACAGATAGAAATTCTTAAAAAACAGAAAGATGATATTGAAAAAGAGATTAGTGAATTTAGTTCTTTATCTCCAGCCAATATTTGGATAGATGAATTAAAGGCTCTTAAAAAAATTATTTCTAAAGAGCAGCGTTCAAAAGAACTTTAAAATAAGATAAATATACTATAGATATCTTATAATCGAGAAGTAATATTAAACATCGTTAGATGTTTTAATATTGCTTTTTTTTTATTTAAATAAAAAAAGGAGTTGTCGATGCAACAGGAGTCCCCAAAAGTTGAGCCAAAAACTCAAAAAGAAATTTCTCAAATTTTATCAAATTTGAGAAAAAAAGCCATAAAAATGGTGATTACAGAATTAGAGTATCAACAGAGAAGAAAGGATAATAAAAAAGGAGAATTTTTTTATTGTCGAAAAGTTACTTCTTCTCCTTTTGGAAAAGGAGCCTTAAAGGATGAAATTGATCCTAAAAGAGAAATGGTTTACGTATTTGCCAAACAATACGCATTTTACTTATCTAAAGAACATGGCTTGGTAAAAATTTTAAACTTTAAAAATCAATTGCAATATGGTTTTAAGGTTTATCATAAAAATAGTAAAAAAATAAACTTTGATGAGACTAATTTAGTTCTCATTAAAAATTAAATAAAAAGGTTAATTATGGATGATATGAAAGTAGATGAAGTAAGAAAATGCTTCGATACCTTAATTTGGTCAGGTGGTTCTGAAGCTTCTCCGGAAGTTATTTGGGCAGCGAATGATTTCATGAAAATGTTTCTTAATAAAGAAGATATCTTATTGTTAGAAGAGGATAGCTCGAATTGGGAAGATTTTATTGAACAATTAAATTTATTAAGAGGTTAATTATGAGTAGACGAGGAAGACGTAATAGAGCTCGTAATAAAAATAAAGAGCAGAAAACTGTAACTGGTGAAGAGTTGGGATTTCAAGGTGGTCCTAAAGAGAAGCTTACGAAAGCTCAAAAAAAAGCATTAAAAAAACAACGCAAAAAGGAAGAAAAAATGATAAAAAAAATTGGATTTAATACACAAAATAAAAGTTGGTTTGGTGGTGGTAAATATGCAGCAGGTGGATATAAAGCAATTACAAAACCATCGGATGGAACAGATGATAAAACACTCAATATAGTTTTATTCAAACAATCATTTTTAAATGATTTAGCTAATCAATGTGTTCCTGTCGCTGGTGGAGCGGAATTCCAAGTACATTACAGAGCATTACAAATTGTAATAGCTAAGGAAGGTATCGGAAGAATTGTATATACTATACCAACAGTATTTTTTAATTTTAATCAAACCGTAACTTCTGGATCAGTTGATTACGATTTAGTCGAAGTAGATAAAATTTCTAAAGAGTTGCAACCAGAATCAATGGAGGTTGCTAATCAAATTGCTGCTTTATTTCCAAAAGCCTTTTTCGAAGGTAATGGTTTTAATGTAAGTTTTAAAGAAGATGAAGTTGGAAGTATTCATAGACATCCAGGGGATTTTTCGTTTAGTTCGATTGATTTGGATAACAATCCAAAACATCCTGGTGTTATTTATAGACGTGGTAATGCTGTGGATTTAGTTCAAACCGATTCGGTAATGTATATTACTGGAACCGCTGGTGCGCAACATGTTAAATTGGTTACTACTCAAACACGTGTTGTAAATGTAAGTTTATTAAATAATGGGGAAGATGGTATTGAAGGTTCTTATGATAGAGCGAAAACGGTTGCTCTTATTCTTAAAGATACCGATACAGCTGAAACTATTCAGCAGAAAATCAGTATTAACTTTAATGCTTTCTTTACTGAAGATGAAGTTAAAGAAATCGAAACACCAGGAATTGATGCAGTTAAGGAAGATTTTCTCCCAAGATATGACAAAATTAAGGAAGATGAAATTCAAGAAGTTCTTGAAAATACTGCAAAAATTTTTAAACTATTTGCTGTAAAAGTTCCTGCTCCAATTACAAAAGTGGATGAAAAACTTATCAAAGCGAGAGGGTATGGTAACTATGTTGGGAGTGGATACGGATATCAAGGATATGGAAATACTCGCACTGTTGGTACTGGCCGCCATTATGATCATGTCACTTGTACTTGGGTAAATGATGAAGAGGAAGAAGAAAAATATCCAAAGAAATTCAAAGTAACCGAGTTTTTAAAATATAAAGGGTTAACTGATAAAGATACTAAAGTAACCGATATTTTAGATGATGCTGTTATTAAAGAAATGTTTTGGATGTGTGCTGGGGAAGATGAAAAAGTTACTTTTAAATTAAACGATAAATTAGTAGTTATTGAACCAGTATCTAAAGCTTCCCAACTTCTTAAAGTTGTATATTCTGGTACAACGTCATATAAAGCTAAAAGCATTTTTGAAAATAATGATATCTCGGATGAACTTAAAGCGGCTGGTTATATAGATGAGGAAGAAGATGATACTATAGAAGATGATCTTATAGATATGAGTCTTTTGGATTATGCTGGGTTAGACGATGATTTTGATCCGACTGGAGATTTGGCAACCGAACAACCAGATAATAATCCAAAAGAGGAAGCCGCTGTAAATGGTGGTGTAAATTCCGGCCATAGTGATGTAAAAGAATTAGAAAATTCGCAAGAACTTTTAAAAATTTCTAGATTATTTGAAAATCATTCTTTACAAATTCCAGATCGTCTTTTAAAAGATATTGGTAAAGATACTCATTGTGAGCAGATTTTTAAGAAAGCTTACCCAGGTTTTCTATACGATAACAATGGTCTTCTTAAAGTTTATGGTGGGGACGGATTTAGTGAGATATTAATGATGTTACCAACGGATACCGGTATTCTGTTTTATCCAAAAACCGACACGGATTCATTTGTATACATTGCTCCAATAGATGAAAGTGATACTCATGGTTTAGTTAATTTCTGTAACAATGCTGTACAATTTTCTAAACAGGTTCCATTATATCAAAAGGATTAAAAAAAAATGAATAAAATAGCTTTCATTAAAGATCCACATCTTATGTTTGGGTTTTCTAATAATATTAGAAAACCTTTATCAGGTGGTTCTGGAAATAGTTGGGAAAGAAGTATCCGATATAAATTAGAATTTATAGCCAAAACAATGAAAGATAATGGTATAAATATTTTAATTATATCCGGAGACGTTTTTGATCGGGCAAAGCGAAGTGATTGGTCATTTAATAAATGGTTAAAACATAAAAATATATTATTGGATATTTTTGTACACGAAGGAATTGAAATTTATTCAGTACAAGGTAATCATGATATGTTTGATGGTAAAGCAGAATTAGACGGAACTGTTTTTGGAGAAATGGTCGAAGAAGATATTATTAAACATTTGACTACATATCCATTAGAATTTCAAACAATAGTTGGTATTATTAAAATTCATGGAATGGATTATTCATTCACTAAAGATGAACAAAAAAGAAAATTTCACTCCATGAATGAGGATTCAAAAGATTATATTAGCATATGCGTTTCGCATACTAACATTAGTCCAAATGATGAACATTTAGTCGATTTTACCTATCAAGAATTAACCGAACAATTTCCAAATATTGATGTTCATTTATGTGGACACTATCATTTAGGTTATGAAAGTACCCAATTAAATGAAGTTACTTTTATTAATCCTTGGAATATGACTCGGGTATCCCGAGAGTATCAAGTTCGTATGGATAACCATACCCCAGAAGTTGTATTGATAGATCTGGATAGATATAGTTCAAATAATATTGATTGGATTGAACACGTGGAACTTCCACATTTGCCATTCCATAACGCATTTAACGAGGAGGTTATATCGGTACTAAAGGAAAATCAAAAGTTTAAATTTTTTGAGGATTCTTCTGGGGAAGTTATTAGTCTGGATGGACTTATCGATGAGGATTTAGATGATAATCAATTACTTAGTGTAATTATTAATTCAGTTCTCGGAGATAAAGATCCTAAAGAAAAACAAGCTTTATTAAATAAAGCTTTAGAATATTTAATTTAAGGAAAAAAATTATGGAAAAAATTAAAAAAATTATGGAATTATTAGAAAACGATTATGGTACTGAAGATAATGAAAAACAAGTCATTGCAAAAAAAGAAATTATTGAGAAGTTATTTCTCACTGTTAAAATGGACCCATTTAATAATATGGACGATGCAAAAAAAGTTCTTAAAGTAATTAAGCAGTGCCAAAAAATCGCTAAAAAAAATGATTTAATGGATCAACTTGGAGATGTTTTAAAGTTTATGGAAACGATCGTTATTGAAAAATTAGAAATTAATTTAAAGGAAAATCCAGAACCAGTATTAGATAAAGAAGAAGCTTTAGAAATCAATAATCTTCTTGATGATGTAACCAATTTGGTAAACAATTTAATGAAAGAAGTATCAAAAGATAGAGATACTGAAGAAGATAAAGACTATGAATGTGATTTAGCCGAATTACCATCTAATGGTAAAACCGATAAACCAAGTGGAGTACGTTTATCAAAATTTATGGAAATTGCTTTTATAAAAAATGATAATGAAACTGTATCATTAACTGCTACAAATTTACCAAGCGAAATTTCTAAAAAAGAGTTTAAAAAACTTATCAAATATAATGGACTTTGGTTAGATAAAAAAACAGTTCTTAAAGAGGGTAATCATTATATGGGTATAAGATTATTGTATTCTAAGTTTCATACCACTATGCTTTTAGCTGATAAAAATGTAAAAGTAAAAACTGATACAGGGGTAATTAATCAAAAATTTGTGCTGGTGCAGAAAGAAACAGTTAATGGAAAAAGTAAACTTAAAATTGCTAACTTCCTTAATTATGCTGGTATGAAAGTAAAAGACGTTGTAAAAAGTAAAGATATGCGAAAATTTTTAAAAGAAGTTACTTTTGAGAATGATGTAAATTTAGTACAAGACCAATACTGTATCGATGATCAAAATAACTTTTACCGTATTTGTATCCCATTTCAAAGAGAATCTAAATAATGAAAAGTATTGCTATTATTTCTAGTAGTGGTGGTTTAGATTCAAGTACCTTAATTTATAAGGTACTGAATGAAACTAATTGGGACGTTGTTCTAGTTAGTTTTAATTATGGTCAGGTTAATAAAGTGGAGCTTATGGCCCAAGAAAAGTTATATAGTATTTTAAAAGAAAGTAAATTTTCAAATAGAATACTTATGCGAGCGAAATTAAGTATTCCACTTTTTGATGATATTGGGTTAGTAAATATGCAAGGTATTGATGATGCAGATCATGAGTACTATACTCCAAGCAGAAATTTATTATTTGGTACTACGGTAGCTAGTTTTGGTGAAGCTATTGCTACTAAGTACGGTTATGATAATGTATTTCTTGGTATGGGTTTACATAAACATACCGAAGAAGCTTATGGTGGGAAAGGTGAAGGAGAAGTTTCTCAGTATTGGGATATTACTCCAGAATTTGCCAAACGACTTCAAAAAGTTTTTGATCTTAATGATCAAAAACATATCGAAATTTATGCACCTTATATAAATTCTTATAAAAAGAATATTATTGAGGATGTTGTAAAATACAAGGTACCGTATAAAAATACTTGGACTTGTTATGAGCCACAAAAGGTATTGGATAATGGAAGAGATATCTATACACCATGTCTAAATTGTGAAGCTTGTATGGAGCGGGAAATCAATGCAAAAGGAATTATTGAAGATATTAATGATTATAAAATAATTTTAGAATCGTAAATAACTATCAATAGTTTAAGAACTGGTGGTGGTAGTTTAGTTATCTATATAGATAACTATTGTACTATTAATACACTCAACTATCAATAGTTAACTATTGATAGTTGTTATTAAAATATGATGTGGAGGATGAAAACCTCCTAAAAAAATCAATATTAAATAAAAAAAAGAAGGAATCGAAAATGATTTACAAAAACTTAACGACAGAAGTATTAGAATTAGTAACTGAGAGTATAACAGAAGCAAAAGCGAATGGTATTATTGATAACCATCCGGGTATTTTATTAAAAGTTATCTTATCGAAAGATACTATTCTTAGGAATATTCTTGAGGATTTAGAGATTGATATTAACGGTATTTTTAATACTATTGAAGATCAAATTAAAAATGATCCTATTAAATACGGTGAAGATGCAGATACTTCATTTGGTTCATTCACTCCGGAATATCTTAAATTATTCGAGGTCGCTCATGATTTAGCTTTACGAAATCAAGATAAATATTTAGCACTAGATATTTTAATTATTGCTGGAATTAGTTCTGGTAATTCATTTTTCACTTATCTTGATCAATTTTTAGATCTAGAACTTTTAGAGATGTATCTTAAATCGCTAAGAGGAGATAGAAAAATTAACGAAAAAAGTTTTAAAGAGCAAAGTTTCTTAACAACTTTTTGTATCAATTTAAATGAAAAATATTTGGCCGGTGAATGCGATTTGGTTCATGGTCGAGTAGATGAAATTGATAGAGTGGCGAATATTCTTAGTAAACGTACTAAGAATAATCCTATTTTAGTTGGTGAACCGGGTGTTGGTAAAACGGCTATTGCTGAAGGAATGGCAGGTAAAATCGTTAACCATGAAATTGAAAATCTTACCGACGTTATCATCTGGAACCTTGATCTAACAGCTCTTATGAGTAATGCTGGTAAAGATGAAGTAGCTGGTCGCATGAATGGATTAATTAAAGAGATTCAAAGAAAAAATAAATTTGAAGATTCTAAAATCGTTCTATTCATTGATGAAATTCATTTAATTGTTGATAATGCTGGTGGAATGGATTTAGCAAATATTCTTAAACCTGCTTTAGCTCGTGGAGAACTTAAAACAATTGGTGCAACTACTACTAAAGAGTATAATAAATACTTTGAAAAAGATGCTGCTATTCAACGTCGTTTCCAATTAGTAAAAATTGATGAACCAGATGAAGAACAATCGTTAGTTATTTTAAGAGGACTTAGAGAAAAAATCGAAGAGTTTCATAAAATCGAAGTAACCGACGAAGCCTTAGTATCAGCGGTAAAATTATCTAAAAGATATATTACTGATAGATTTTTACCAGATAAAGCTATAGATCTTTTAGATGAAGCAGCATCTGTTGTAAGTAATTCGCGATTTATTGAAAGTACCGAAATCAAAAACTTAAGATTAAAAATTCAAGAAATTGAATTTAAAATTAAGGGTATTGAAAAAAGTATAGAAGCTTCCGATAAAAAAAGTTTTATATCTAAACAACAAACTTATTTAGAGGAGCTTAATCAACAGTTAGTTACAACCAAAGAAGAACTTGATAAAATGGTTTCTGAATTTCAATTAGCTAAAGAAAATCGTCAATCAATTATGGTACTAAAAAATGAAATTAAAAAAGCTGAACAAGAAGCTTTTGAAGCAAAAGCCGAATTAGATTTAGTTAAAGTAATTGAATTGGAAAAAAATATTATTCCAAAATTACTAAAGGAAATTAAAGAAATTGAATCGGGTATAGTTTCAATTAGTGTTCAAAAAGGAGATATTTCTTCGGTTGTTGAAAATTGGACAGGTATTCCAATGGAAAAAATCAAAGAGGAAGATTCGAATGAGAATATTAAAAATATTCTTAACCTTATGAAAGAACGTGTTAAAGGCCAAGATGAAACTCTAGAAGAGATTTCAAAAGCTATCCGTAGAAATAGTGCTGGTCTTTCTAAAGAGGGTAAACCAGTTGGTAGTTTTATGTTACTTGGACCAACAGGTACTGGTAAAACAGAAACTGCTAAAAGTATTGCTGAAATAGTTTTTGGGGATGCTAAAAATATGGTTAGATTCGATATGTCTGAGTTCATGGAACCACACACGGTATCCAAATTTATTGGTAGTCCTGCTGGTTATGTTGGACATGATGATGGTGGCCAACTTACGAATGCTATTAAACGCAATCCATATTCTTTAATTTTATTCGACGAAATTGAAAAAGCTCATCCAAAAATCTTTGATGTACTTTTACAAGTACTTGATGATGGTAGATTAAGAGATGGTAAAGGTCAAGTGGTAGACTTTAGCAATACAATTATTGTATTTACTAGTAATATTGGTGGAAGTGATTTAGCTAATATTCCAAATAAAGTCGTACGTGATAAAGAGAAAATGCGTTTACTTCAAGAAACATATAGACCGGAATTCTTAAATAGATTGGATTGTATTTCAGTTTTTAATAAACTAGATATGGTTAATCTTATTGAAATTCTAAATCGTAATTTAGATACTCTTGCAGAAAAACTTTGGAAAGATCGTTATATCAATATTATGGTATCGGATGAGTTTAAAGCTCATCTTATCTCAAGTATTGATATAGAAGCGTTTGGTGCAAGACCTCTTAATAGATTAATTTCATCTGAAATCGAAGATAAAGTAACCGATTTAATTCTCGATGGAATGTTAGAAATTGGTTCTGAAATTATTTTCGAAATGGCGGATGATAAAATTATAGTCGAAGTAGTATAAAATAATATAATTAAAGGGTTATTTATGGTAAGTTTTAAAAAATTTAAACGACTTGGTTTCAGTGAAATGAGACCAGTTGTTAAAGATGAAATTAAAGCTGGAACAGAAGCTTTACGTAACCGTAGTATTATGGTTAGTAAAGTTGACGAAAAAGAAGGTTCTCCTAAAGAGGGGGATATGATAGCTAGAAATCCAGAAGATCATCTCGATCAGTGGTTAGTAGCTAAAAAATATTTCGAAGAAAATTTTGAGGAGCTTTAAATGGAGTATATAAAACCTTTACCAGAAGATCAATTAAAACGTTACTTTTGTTCCGGTCTTAGTTTGACTGGAATAAGATAAAAAGATGGTTCTATAAAATGCCCGACCGATTTAAATTATTTTTTAAATGATTGGCCAGACGAAATAAATTGTGGTCCAAATACTTATACTTTGGAGAATATACATAAATTCAATAATGGCTTAGAACAAGCTAATTATTGCTAAATTAAAAAAAGGAAATATGATGAGAGAAGTTATCAAACATAGAGGCGCTAAAGTAAAGTTAAGTACATCTGATATAGATGAAATAGTAGAATTTCTTACGATTGGTGATGTGACATTTAAAGAATTGGCTAGTACTTATCAAGTACAGATACAATACATTAAAAATATCTTTAATGGTAAAGGTCGTTTTAGATATCTTTTAGGAACAGAAAAATATTTTAAAATGCATGAGGCACAACGTAAAATAAAGGAAGAAAAATTGAAAAGAGCTCAACAAATGAATTATTCCAGTAGTAATCCTACGTCAAATAAAAACGGGAAAAAAACTTTACTTAGTATGTCTCAAGAAGAATTAGATATTCTTTATACAAGATTACATAACGAAAGAGCAATTGATTTAATAACTGAATATGGTATTGGTCAATCTCAGTTAAGTAAATTTAAACACGATAAATTTAAATCTATTAAGGGTAATCTTTTAGTTGATGGTATTGATGGTATTGATGGTATTGATAAAGAAGTTTCGGTAATGGAAATTACGGAAACTAATGAAGTTAAAGAGGAACTTCTAGATTTAGCTAGAAAAACAACAGCTGCTAAAAAAATTAGTATTCTTGAAGTACTTCGCAATCATTTGGATTGTGTTGGTAAATCAAGATTACATGATTTATTAATAAGCGAAGAGTATATTAAACATGCGGTACATAATCCATTTGTAAATAATATGCAAACTGGTTTATTAATTTATGAAGTACTTCATTTAATTACTAGTTATAGTACTTTTGAAATTGGTATGTTTCTCGAAGAGATTAAAGAGGCTAATTATGAAAGTTAATATTAATTATATATCTGATCTAAATTTAGATCAGATATCGTTTGATGGTAATATGGAGGAATATATTGAAAGTATTCTTCCAAATATCAAAGGAGATATTTTAATTATCGCTGGTAATCTAGGTTCGGATTTAAACAAAAATCTTTTATTTTTAAAAAAAATAAGTCCGTATTATCATAAAATATTTTATGTAACTGGACCAAAAGAAATGTATTTGAATGACGAACATTATTCATTTAATTCAAATTCCTTTGAAAAATTAAATACTTTAAAACGTATATTAAATAATTTTCCGGAATTTGAAAATATTGTGCTTTTAGATGGTTTTGATAAACAGCGAATAGTTTTAGAAGAATATGATAATCTTAGTATTTCTGGACTAAGTATGTTTTGGGATTATTCTGGATTACCTTTAAATTTAACCCACCGGGAAATAAACGATCTTTATAAAGCTACCGTTAAAGATTATAAATTTATTAATTTTGGTACTGATCATCGTACTGAGAAATTAAATAAATTAAATCCATCTAAATTATTTAAAAATAATTTTAAAAGACTTGATAAATTAGAACCGGTCGATATAATGGTTACATATTACTGTCCTCTTAATACGGAAGAATCTTTTCAATGTTTTGATGGAGAATACCATATAAAACGTTTACAGCCAAAAACGTGGATTTTTGGTGGAATAATGAAGTTTGAGGATACTTTTTATAATAATACCTTATTGACAAATGCTTTTAATCTTAAAAATAAAATTAAAACTTTAACAATAAAAACCTCATCAAAGGATATTTAATGAAATTGTTAACAAACCGAGGTGAATGGTTGATAGCGGTGATTATGAGTTTAATCATAGTAGTCGCCTTTCAGAGTATTCAATTACAATATTTAAAAAAGTCGTATTTGAAAAATATCCAAATTTTGGCAGATAATCAAAAAACAATTATTAAAAAAGAAACCAAAATATTCGAATTGATTTCTAAAATTTTAACTTATCAAACCAAAATTATTTTAAAACATGAAAAAATTTTAGATTCGAAAGATAAAATAAAAAAGAAAAGGAGTAAGAATGAAAGATAATTTAAATTCTTCTGGAGAATCACGTATGGAAATATTACGATTAAAGGAAGATATATTAAAATTAAAGAAAAAAATTAATTTTTACAAATATGATCAATTAACTGGATTAAAAACTAGAAATGATTTTGTTTGGGATTTTAATGATTTGATTTTAAAAGATAAACCATTTATGGTACATCTATGCGATATTAATAATTTAAAATCTATTAATACCAAATATGGATATGTTAATGGTGGGGATACTTTAATAAAAAAAATGGCCAAAAAATTAAAAACGATTTTTGATCATAGTTTTATTTATCGTATTGGTGGTGATGAATTTGTGGTATTTGATTTTAATTTAAATGAATATAATGATGATAATAATGAATTATCCGTTGTATCTAAAGTAATTGAACCGATTTCACACATGGATATTGGGACAGAATCCGAAATAGATATTAATAATATTCTTATGGAAATGGATAAAGATATGTTAAAATTAAAAATTAATTTGGATCGCCGTGGAACCAGACAAATTATAAAAGTGCATCATGGTTTAGATATGTGTTTAAATATTGATGGGTATATTGATGTAAACTTAAAATATAAAGCTGGTAAACTTAAATTAGAACATAATGGTGATGAATCAGTTATTTATTTAAAAGAAAAGGATTAGAAATGACGTTTGGTAAAGTAGTAGAGTTAATGAAAATGGATAGTAGTATTAAAGTACAACGTAGTGGTTGGAATGGAAAAGGAATGTATCTTTTTTACGTTCGCCCTGAAACCATTATAGTTACTCAAGGTCATCCTTTTAATCGAGTATTTATCGAAGGTACTGAAATTCAAATACAATCATATATTGCTATGAAAACTGCTCAGGATACTATTGTTCCTTGGTTAGCTTCGCAAACGGATATGTTAGCAGATGATTGGGAATTATTTGGAGGAGCGAAAAGTGAGTAATTTAAAATATCCGATTCTTAGAGAACGTTGGATTAAACTTAGAAAAAATAAAGATAAATCCTCGGAAGATATTATTTTACAAAAGCTTCTTGGATTAATTATCGATAAAACTGCCAAGTTGGCTAAAGAAGATAAATCAGAGAATTTAACAAAGTATGTTGATAAAGCTATTAAAAGCGAATACAAACAACAGTTAGACTCGTTAAGTAAAGGGGTTAAATGTGAAACGGAAATTAAACTTTTAGAAGATATGTTACCAAAAACATTATCCGAAGAAGAAACGGTTAATATTATTTTAGATATTTTAGCTAGAAATAATAAACCAAATATGGGATTAGTGATGAAGGAATTAAGAACGATTCCAAATTTAGATATGAAACTAACGTCTAACTTAGTTAAAAAATTATTATAAGGAAAGAATTATGAAAAAAGTTATAAAGATATTTACAGGATTATTAATAATAGGTGCAAGTTTATTTGCGGATAGTTCGTCTGGTAAAAATAAATGGAATAATGGTTCAATAGATATTGAAACAAGTTTAAATAATGTTTACATTTACGATAAAAAAAATTATTTATTAAAAAACCAAAACCAGTACGAAATGGAAGCAGGTTTACGAGATAGTATATATAAAAAACCAAATTTATGTAAATTGGTTAATACTAAACCAGCTATTTTTGTATATATTTATTCAGATGGTGCATTAACAATTACAATAGATGGATGTAAATAATGGAAATTACGATACAATGGTTTTGGTTAATTGGAGTGGTCGTTATGACAATCGAAGCTTTTTTAGCTTGGAAGTGGTTCAATACTGGCTTTTCAAAAAAATGGGGATATACTTTACTAGTAACTATTATACTAGTAATTATAACTGGAAGAATGGTTAAAATTGAGCAAATTACTAAACGTGATTTTAATATTTTACAAACTCAAAATATAGAATCTCATAAAAAGTTACCACCTAAAGTAACGGACGATTCTTTTATCGAGAATGATAAAAATACCAAAAGTATTGATATCAATTTTGTTAATGCTCATTAGGGATATTTAATGAAGTATCTATACAAAACTTTTATAATTGGATTAATATTTATTGGATATGTATTTAACATATATTTTCTAACAGTTGATCCAAAAATAAGAGATTACCAATGGGTTAATAAAGTTGGGATAGTGATTATTCCACTTGGATCAGTTATGGGTTTAGTTTATGCACTTGATAATATCAAATGTGTTTCATATTGTAAGAGTAAAAATATAAAAACAGAGGAAAAATAAATGAGAAAAGTTTTAAAAAAATTAATGTTCGTAGTGAGTTTAGGTTTAGCTATGATAGTAATGACTGGTTGTAATGAACAAGTACCAGCTGGTTATGGTGGAAAGATTCTAGGTAAAAATGGGTGGCAACCAGAGATTTACCCACCTTCTAAAGTTTGGGTAGATACTACTTTTACTTTTACTCCAGAAAAATTATTTCTTTATCAAACAACTACACAAAAATTTGTACAACCAATCAAAATTCTTTTAAAAGATAAGTTGACACTTAATGCCGAAATAGTATTCCGTGGTAGAATAACTACAAATAAAAAAATCATCAATGGTTTATTTAATGATATGCCAATGAATGACAATATCGTTCAAACCTCAGAAGTATATAATACTTATGGTAAAATGATTGTACTTAATACGGCTCGAGAAGTAATTTCTAAATATAATGTCGACGAAGTTAATAAAAATTATGCTCGTATTACTATTGAATTATATGAAGCTATTAAGCCCAAGTTAGAAGGTTTACCTATTCAAATTTCAGATGTGACATTGGGAAATATTCAATATCCTAAAATAGTAACGGAAGCTATTGAAAAAGCTAAACAACGTAGAATGGCTATCGAACAGGAAAAAGCTCAAGTACAAATCGAATTGGAAAAAGCTAAAGGTAGAGAACAGGTTGCTAAAGCGGAATATCGTATTAAAATGTTAGAAGCAAAACGAATACGCGATTATAATAAAATGATTGAGCAAGGGGTTACACCAAATCTTCTTAAACTTCGTAAGTTAGAAGTACAAGAAAAAATGGTGGAAGCTATTAAAGAAAATAAAAACGTGGTTTATATGCCTATGGATATGATGAATGGTAGCACAAACATGAGAATTATTAAATAGCTGGTTGTCGTGAACTAGTTTAGAGATAACTATTAATAGTTATCTCTTTTTTATTTATATATTAAATATAAAAAAGGATAAATATGAAAGAATTAAGAATAGATTATATAAGTGATTTGCATTTAGATTTTTGGATGAAAGAAGTTAATCCTCAATCACCAAAGTTTCAAAAACAATTACAAGAATTTATAAATATGATTCAACCAAAACCAGGTAAAGTTTTAATTCTTGCTGGAGACCAAGGGCATTATTTCTCTCAGGATTCAGCATTACTTCTGGAACTTAAGAAATACTATGAAAATATTTTAATAGTTCCAGGTAATCATGATATGTATTTAATTAGTAACAAACAGGAAAAAAAATATAACTGGAATTCTAAAAATAGACTTTTAGAAATGAAAAGATTTTGTAATGAACATGATGGTTTATATTTTATGGATGGTGATGTAATATCTATAGATGGTTTTAAAATTGGTGGTATTGGTATGTGGCATGATTGGTCTTATGGAAAAGAACTTGGTTATTCGGATACCGAAATGGAAGAGATTTGGAAACGGGTTATGAATGATGCTAATTTAATATTTCAAGATTCGAAAAAGAATTATAATATTTCTTTCGGTTATGGGGGAAAAGAAAAAATAGTTCATTTCAAACCTATGGAATTATATAAAGAGTACCGAGAAAAATTAGATAAGATGGAACCATGCCATTTAATGTTTAGTCATTATGGACCAATTATTCCAGATAATATTGAGGAAGATTATAAAGAAGATGAAGTAACTTCATTTTATTATTTTGATGGAGCTTCGGATATTTTTAGATTAAAACCACAGTACTGGATACATGGTCATACACATTCAGTATATGAAAGTAACCGTTCTGGTACTAAAGTTATTACCAACCCACTTGGATATCCAAGTGAAAATAGTTATGTAACTATTAAAAGTATTTATTTAAAATAAAGGATTAAAATTGAAAAAAGAATATTTTTATTTTTACTGCGTAGCAATATTTGAAGATGAAAAACAATTAATACTGGATGGTACGATTACCACCAATAGTCCTATAAAATCATCAGAAGATTTTAAAGAGTTATCTATCCGATTAAAAAATAATTATAAAACCAAAAATTTAGTAATTATGAATTTAAATTTATTATTTGAGGATTAAAAAAATGAAGAATAAAATAAGAGAAGTTATTTACGAAGAGATAATTAAAGGACAACATCACGTTTTAACAAAATTGATTTTAAATAATAAATTATCCCATTATGAATATTATGTGGGTATTCCTAAAGAACATCCATATTATAGAAAGAGTGATAATATGAAATCTAGATGGTTTAAAGAACCGGATAAAAGTCAAGAATATTTATACAAAATAAGTAAATCAATCTCTTTTAATAATACACAAAATCTTAGAAAAGTAGTTAGGAGCTTGAAGGAACCTTTTAGAATTAAAAATATAAATGATTTTAATTTTGATAGTGTTGTTGCTTTGGAACATGCTTGGTTATCTTTTAGTGGAAACTTCTACGAGTTTCTAAAAGAGGATTATTGTTATTATGGTGGTGGCATGTATGTACCAAGTTTTGGAGATGATTCTTGTAAAAAATCTTCAGAAATAGCTTTAAAATTACTTGGGAATCATTTTTTAAAGGTACATGATATTAGCCCGAAATATTCCGATTTTAAAATAAACTTTGAAGGAAGGGAAGGATAGTAATTGAAATTATACGAATTAAAAATACATAAACGTGATGATTATTTTTATAACCATGATACATTTAGTGTTAAACTTATTAACGTTATTGAAACTATTAAATGTGAATACACTTATAAAGAAAATAAAAAAATAATTAGAAATAATACTTTTTTAAAATATAAAATAAAAAATGGTAACGATATAGAAACTATTGATGTTACGGATGGAACTTATTTTAAAACGTTAGACGAACTTCTAGAATATTTTAAAAAAAAATATTTTAAAGTTCATTCGGATAAATATTATGATTATTATATGAATATTGATAATAAAGATTCTATCACGTGTGTATCAAATTTATCGGCTAAGGGATTAGGATTAACCGAAGGTTATATAGATTTACAAAAAAAATTAAAGGAGAATAAATGAAAAAAGTAAAAAGTTTAAATGAACTTATAAATGGAGAATATTATTGGATGCATAGTAAAATGATTTTTGATAATGGTTTTAGAAGTTCACAAATGTTAATACACCGTTATCGAAATCTTGAAGATAGTAGAGCTTATTTTGGGGACCGTATTTGGGCATTTGATGGTAATAACCAAGCTATGGAAAAATATGATATTTATGGACCAGTTCCAAAACCATTTAGAGGTGATTTAAGCAATCCAAATAATTCACAATCTTCGGAATTTGAAAAAGTATTTGGAAATAATGAAGAATTGGATTTAATGATTGCTCAAATTAGAGATAGTTTTACAGAAGAAATTACAAAATATATTCCGGAGAGTAGCGCTTATAGTTCACCTGAATGTGTTTTATTTGCTCTTTATAAAAGTATTGAAGATAAGTTATCAACTTCAAAAGAGATAACTAAAGGTACTGATAGTTTACTATCAATAGTTGACGTCTCAAAAGAAAATAAATTTGAATTTTTTTGGGGAGGAATATTTTCACAATGGGCTAAATATAATTTTACCGATGAATATGGAGTAATCTATAATTGTGCTGAACAGTACATGATGGCTCAAAAAGCAAAAGTTTTTCAAGATAAGGAAACGTATGATAAAATTATGGCTAGTACTAATCCAAAAGAACAGAAAGCTCTTGGTAGAAAAATAAAAAATTTTAATGATGAAACTTGGGATAAATATAAAATAGATGTTGTTCGAACTGGAACGTATTTAAAATTTTTGCAACATCCAGAATTAAAAGAATATCTTTTAAGTACTGGTAATAAGGTAATAGTAGAAGCTTCTCCGTATGATAAAGTTTGGGGAATTGGTCTCAGTGAAACAGATCCATTAAGATTAGATCCAAAAAATTGGAAAGGGCAAAATCTGCTTGGTTTTATTATAATGCAGGTAAGGGAACAATTAAAGGAGATTAAATGAGATTTATGCAATTAGGAAACGGTGGTGGATTAGATCCAACAGCTACGAATAGTAGTTTTTTAGTCCAGGTAAAAGATAATGAATATCTATTGTTTGATTGTGGTTTTAATATTATGCAAAGACTTATAGAAATTGAAAATAATCCTTCAAATGAATTTAATATTGGAATGATTAAATATGTATATGTTTCACATATACATGATGACCATGTCGGGAATTTAGAAACATTAATGTTTTGGAATTATTTTAAAAATAATTCCAGTATTACTTTTCTTTATGCAAATGATGAAACGGAAGAATACTTTAAAAATAAATTATTTCCAAAATTATACAATGGTGGTAAAATTGATACAAATTCTGTTATTAACTCAACAATGATAAAATTATATCATGGTTCTACACAAGGTTATAATATAAAAAAAGATATCAAACATATACAAAGTACTAATGTTTCTATATTGGCATTATATAAAACATTTCATGGTGATTGTCAATCAAATGGTTTGGTTATTATTAATAATATAACTAATACTGCTTTGGTTATAAGTGGAGATACAAAGGCATCACTGCACTTAGAAGAAGAGATATTATATAAATTAAAAGATTGTAAATCTTCTATAATTTATCATGATTATAGCGATTGGGATTGTCCTAGTAAAAATGTTCATGCTTGCAAAACAGATTTTGAATGTGAGTATTCTGAAGATTTCCAAAATCAAATTATAAAATATCATGATAATGGCGATTTTATAACCGATTGGCAAAATTGGTAAAAGGATCTTCGGATCCTTTTTTTTATAATTAAAAATAAATAAAGGAAATTTATGTCAGAAATATTACCAAAATTAGATAATATACCAGATTTTGAAAATAAATTAATTCAATTAAATAATCAATTTCATATCAGTTCAAAGATTAAAGAAAATTTAGAAAATGAAACTGGAACATTTTTAGAAAAAAATACTCTTATTGAAGATGAATTAAAATTATTAAATGATACTAAAATGCTTTTAGAGACTTTAAAAATTCATAAACTTAAAGAGAAAAAAGATTTTATTCTTAATATAGTAAATACTGCTTTAGTGGATATCTTCCAAGATAATATTAAAATAGCGATCGAACCTCAAGAAGGTAAAGGTAAAGTTAATACAAGTGGAACTCAAAAATTTGATATAATTTTTTATCAAAATGATATTGAATTAGCTAGAAATGAAGAATTGCTTATTTCTAATGGTGGTGGTATAATGCAAGTTGTATCGATGCTTTTTAAATTATTAATAGGTTTTATTTATTCTAAAAATACTTTTTATATGTTTGATGAAAGTTTTAGTCAGTTAAGTGCAGATAACAGAATTCGTCTTAGTAAATTTTTACAAATGTTTTGTGAACAATATAACTTTACTATAGTTGTTGTTTCTCAAGTTCTTGATTTAGATGAGTACGCTGATATCATTTATAGCGTGAATGCTAAATATAATAGTAATGGGGTTCGAGAATTAGTACTAGAGGATACTACTGTTAAAGAAGGTATTCTTGAAAGAAATATTGGTGAAGGACAAGAAGGATTATGGGGATTAAAAATAAAAAATTTCCAAAGTATTAAAGAAATTGATTTAATTTTTAAAGGTTATACAATTATACGTGGTCCAAATAATTCTGGTAAAAGTGCTATACTTAGAGCAGTTTCATCTATTTTGTATAATTCATTTAATGTAAAAAAATATCCTCGTAAAGCTGGTGGTTTAGATACTAAAGGTAATCCAAGTAAGAAAGTTTTAAATACTGAAATAATTTTAGAAAAAACTTATTTTAAAGATCCAACAATAGAAGATGAAAAAAATGAAATAATTCAAAAACGAGTAGGATTGCGTTATAAAAGTTCTAAAGTATCCTTTGTTATAGAAGGAGAAGAATATTACGGAAAGAATTTAGCCGCTGAAAAACTTATGGAAAAAATTGAAGAACTTGGATTCAAGTACATTAATTTAAAAGAATTTTATAAGAACTTTAAAGGTAATTTAAAAGATCAAACAGAAAGAATTGCTAGTACTACTCAGTACGACGGATTATTTTTAGTAGGTTCAAAAGGTAATGAAACAGAAAAAATTTTTAACTTTTTATTCAATACTGAAAATATTACTAAAGCTATTTTAAAAGTAAAAGAAGATATGATGCTTTTATCAAAGAATCATGAAACTAATCAAGAACGTATTCTTGAAAATACTTCTAAAATAGAAGAAGTCAATAATGAAATTAGATATTATTTAAAATTATATTATTTAACAATTATTGAAAATTTATCTTTATTCGATACAAAAGAATTAAAAAATTATATAACCAATCTTGATTTTGAAATCAATACTAGAAATCAGATTATAAATTTAATTTCTAAAAATCTTAATTTATTTAATGATTCTTTTTTACAAGTTAAGCAAACGGTTCAATATACAAATAATTTAAAAGATAATTTTAATGAATTAAGTACTAGAACGGATTACTTAAATAAGCAAATTTTGAAATTAGAAGAATTAAAGATATTAATAGATGAAACTTCTGGAAAATTAGAAATGGTTAATCAAGGACTTCTTTTAAAGAAAAATATAGAAACCTTAAAATTCAATTCAAATATGAAAGTAAGCGAGATCGAAGTAATTGATTTTAGTTTACGAATTAGATATCAAATTGTAGAACGATTGGAAAAGATTTTTAAATTAAATAATTATCTTGATCAATATTCAAAGGATTATTCTAAAAAGAATAATCTTGACTTATATTTGGAACCAGTGATTAATCAATTACAAGTTCTAAAATTAAAACACCAATCTTTATTTACGGAATGTAATAAATGTTCAGGTAAAGGTTTTATATTAAAAGGAAAATAAATGGATTATTTAAATTATTTAAAAACTACTCCAATAGATAATCAACAAGTTATATCCAGTACACGTGGATTACCAAAATCAGTTTCTAAACAACCAGAAAATAAAATACCGAATCAAACACATTCCAAAGATTCTATAAATCAAATTAATAAAAGTATTTCTAGTATAGGTAATAATATTATGGGTGTTCAATTGCCTAGTGATTTAGGGGGAGATATTTTAAAAAATTCCACCCTTAATGATATATTGGATTATTCTGATTATCAAGAATTACTAATGGATATAAAAAAATTTATTACTAAACAATATGGTGATATTTGGTATGCTAAAGAATTAGAGTCTTTAAATTTATATAGTTATTTATTAAGTGAAGTAACTGGTATCATAAATAACATATTTCCTAGTAATAAAACTTTTGACATTTCTAACTACAGAGAGGATATTATTTTTGAAAAATTGGCTAATTTATATTTTGGAATATTTCTTATCTTTTTACATGAAAGTGATGAGATGAGTATTTACAGTCTTTTAAATAGTTATATTAAACTTAGCGAAGATCCAAATTTTCAAAGAGATAAAGGTATTATTTTTAATAATGCTTGGGATACATTGGTTCTTCCAATTAGCATTAAACAACATCATTTAGTACTTATAAAATTACTTGACTTTTGGTTTGGGATAGGCGGGACATGGGAAATTCTTAAAAAAAGAATTAAAATTAAGTTGTTAAAGGAAAGTGAAACTTTAAAATAACTTTAATAACTTAACAACGAAATATAGATATCATTTATAATAAAAAATTAAATTAAAATAAAATAAACATTAAGGAATTAATATGGTAAAAGAATTAATAAAAGAAAATCAAAAAGAATTAGTATCGTTAGAAATTTTAACTTTCAGTGAGGATGTAACTGGATATTCAGAAAAACAATTAAAAGAAAAATATCATAGTTTTAAAGAAACTTTTACTTTAATAGATGATCTTTCTCAACCTTATGTTATTAGAACGGTCGTTGGAGAACATAAAGACATTAGATCATTAGAACCAGAAATGATTCCAGAATGTGATAGATTCGAAGTATCGGAAAGTGTTCAAAGTATTTTAAAAGATAATGAACTTCCAGTATATAAAAGTGATTTTGACCAAAATAATATCGCTAATATTGCTAATCTTAAAGAACAACAGCTAAATGCAGCTATTAAACAAGAAATGTTTAATGGTCTTAAGGCTATGGAAGATGGAAAAATTAATCCGGATATAATTAAAGAAGCTAAAGGATTATCTGATAAAGTTATTATCGATGTTCAACCTGAAGACGAGAAAACGGAAAAATAAGGATTCTCATGAAAATGGTTAGAAGTAAGCTCGATGATAAACGAGAAAAAAAGATAAAAATTGATTATAATGTAGTCGAGCAAAAAATAGAAGAATTTTTAATTAAATATAATATTGATGGGGAAATGGAAATATTTATCCAAAATAAAATCAATAATGAATTAAATATTGATAAAGCTTATTTAAATATTATTAATAAAAAGGGTACTAGTCAACCACAAGTACAAGTAGAATTTTTTACAGATATAAAACGATACTTGACTAGCCTTATTAATGAAAAAATTCTTTTAGAAATCGAATATGTTAAAGCTAATGAGTCCGAAGAAATGGCAGATCAAATAAAAGAAATATTAAATAATACATTAGAGGAAATTCCTTTAACTATGTTTGATAAAGGAATTAGTAGACCTACTTTAACAGCGTATCATTATTTTTTAAAAGTACTTCATAAAAATACAGAAGCTTATATGGAAAAGAATGGTATTAAAAAAATTCGTAATGTTAAAAATCCAAATGAAATATTCTCAAATGAAATTTATAATATAGTTGGTAAAGATAATGAGTTAATGAGATTTACCTTAACTCTTAAAAACCTTATTGAGAACTGGTTAATTAAGTACAGTACTAAATCTCAAATTGGAGAATTTTATTATAATATTTTAATGATTACTCCAGAAACTATTATAGAAAAAATTTTAAAATATTTGGTAATGGTTGCAATTCGTAATAAGAATCCTATGACTCTTAGAGCCATTTTTAGCTCGTATATAACACTTATACATAAGAACCTATTCTCTTATTACAGTACGAATCTTAGTAACGTTAAGGTTGGTTATTTTAAACAACTTGAAGAATTATTTACGGAAAACTTTGATTTAATTTTCGATGATAATGAAAAAAGAGATTCTAAAAAAACTATAACTGATATTATGGTTAAAACATATCTTATGAAAAATAAAAGATATTTAAAAGATGATTTTGAATTCTTAAATAATGAGTACTTTCAAAGTTTCTTTGAAACCAACTACTACGATGCTATTACCTCATATAATTATAAAACCGAATTCTCATTGTTGGATCACATGTATTTTTATGAAACTGCTTATAAATATACTAAGAACTTTGGAGATGATGGTAATGCTTTTGGTATTAATGAAAATAAACTTCCAGTGAGTTTAGAAAATACATCTGTGATTAATAGTTCATTTTTAAAGAAAAATACAAAAAAGAAAAATATTTTGTATATTAAAGAAAAACTAACTAAAAAATTATTTAGATATTTCTATAATATATTTGGGGATAAAGAATCAGTTTTAGAAATTCTTACCAAAATGGCGGAGGATATATTAACCAAGTTAAATTTTAATCTTTATTTAGATGAAAATTTAAATAAGTTGGATTTAACCTTTAATGAGTACTTAGATAATATTGATTTCTTTATTGATAAAATAGAAAAAATTATACTAAGTGATGGTATAGAATCTCCAAATTCCGAAACCATATCCGATTTAATACCACAAAAGGTTATATAAAGGAAAAATATGAAACCAGAAACAAAACAAAAATTCTTAAATGAAAAAATAGGTTATGTTGATGTGTTATTCGATTCAGAGTCTAATAGATTAATGAATCAAATAATTAAAGATCTTGGATTAAAGAAAGATTTTAATGATGATTTTCATTGTACTATTTCATATTCTAAAAAAGATTTTAATTTTATATTACCTGGTGAAAAGTTAGATAATATAAAAATTAAAGATAATAAAGTACATGTTGATATAAACGAAAATTGTACTATTAAAGGTTTTGGTAATTTTAAAACAAATGAAGGTTTAAATTTACATATTGAATTAGATTGTCCTTTTTGTAAATCTGAATTTAAAAGATGTGTTAAAGCCGGAGCAGTATATGATTATCCAGAATATATACCACATATTACTCTAATGTATAATTGTTCTTTACCAGGAGAAGACAAAGGTATACCGAAAGAGTATTTTAAAAATACTCTTAATAAGTACATTGGGAAAAAAATAAAGATAATTAAAGAACGTAAACAAAAACTTAATAAAAATTGGGTTAAAGAATCCAAAAAATAAGGAATTGTTATGACGTTAAAAATTAATAAAAAAGCTATTTTAGAGGAATTTGAATTAAATCCTTTTAAAGCTTATGCGAAATATAAAATTAAGAAAGAAATGGGCGATATGGATAATGGTACATATAAACCAGAAACTCTTCTAAAAGATACACGTGAACTTGCTCAGGATGATACCAGTGATATCACTGGTACTTGGGGAAATACTATAAATAATATACATAAACATAACGCTGCTTTGGATGACGCTATGAAAATGTTAGATCATTAAGGAAAAATATGTTTTTAAAATTTCAAAATACTATTATTAATATTAATAATATTGGTTTTATAAAAAAGAAAGATGATAAATACTTTTGTCAATATCGAAAAAAAGCTAGTATAAAAGAGATACAAATACATATGGCATTTGGCGATTTAAACGATAGTCAGTATTTTATGAAACATGATTTTTATAAATTAGATAATTATTTCATTAATCCTAATGCTATTAATTTTGTAAATGCAGAACCAGTAAAAGATTCAAAAGATGTAAATGTTCATTTTTCTTTTATGAACGGTTTAGAATTAGAATTTAAAATCGATCAGGGGCGATTTAATGTATGGGTTGATAATAGACTCAGAAATTCACGAAGTAGATAAATGATAGTATCTTCGGATACTATCACTTCCTGTCGTTAAATTTTGGATATAAATACTTTAAAATAACGTATTCTAAGTATAGATATCTTATAAACAGAGAGATATAATTAACATGCAATTGTTAAATATCTTTTATTAAATTTATAGTTTTCTATGGATTTGGTAAGGGATATCTATATTATTTCTAAGGTGCTCTTCGGAGTATTTATATGGCCTCAAAGGCAAAGGTTTTCATAGCCTAAATTCGAGAAGGAGAAATTATGGAAGAGTTAAATAAATTTGAGAAAGCTTTAATAATGTTTTCAATATTTGAATTGTATACTATGTTAACATTAGATATGAGCATAACTGAGTTAAATATATTAACCATTGTTACAATATTGCCTATACTAGGCCTATTAATATATAATATAATTGATTATATTATATTTGAGTATAATATTTATACTAAAAAAAGAGGAGCGCGTTATGGTATATAATACAAATACAAGAAGACTTTTCGAAATCTTCTTAAAGTTAAATCCGCGTGGATCGGTAAGTGAGTTTGCTCGTTGTCGAGCAGCTTTACAAGCAGAGTTAGATTTCCAGATCACTTCTGGAAATCAACAATCATTGAATGCTCTTTAAGAGCATCTTTATTTTGTAATTAAATTTAAAAAGGATATATATGTTAGAGAGACAAATTCTAATGGGAATAATATTATATAGTTTTCTATATACTATTCCCAAACAATTTCCTATTGGTAAAATGGGAAGAAAAAACATTATGAAAGCTTTAAAAAAGCAACTTAAGATTTACGATGTAAAGAAAGGTCATGATAAATATCTAAAGCTTATTAAACAGGCTGAGATAGTTATGAATAATACGAAAGTTGTTTTTTCTGGGGAAGAATTGGAAATGCTCAATCCGGGAGCGTTATTTGCAATTCTTGAAAAGAATTATCCTGAGTACTTAGAATTCTTTGATTTTAATCAATCTTGGATTGATAATATAAAAGGGAACTATTTGAGTACTGGTAATAATACGTTTGTAAGTATTAAGTACACTAATAAATTAGTCCAGGAGATAGAAGATGCTAATCTCTTATAGAAAAAACCCAGAATGGAATACATGCAATTTAATTCTTTCTGGAGATGAAAAACAGAATATAAAATATCATATATATAAGAAATTGGAAATCTTATATATTAATTATGATATTGATATAATAGATGTTTCTATTAATGGTATTGTAGGTGGAGATGTAGAACTAACTATATTCTTTCAATTAATAGCTCAAAGCAATTAAATAAATTAGCCAAAGGAGAAATTATGGCAACGTTAGATAAAGAGAAACTAGAGTTTCTTAAATTAGCAAAAGGTTATAAAGCTGGAGAACCAGCGTTAGTGTCCTTTGATACATTAGTAGGGTTGATTGAAACTAAGGATAATGCCTTAGATAAGATTCAAGAACTAGAAGAAGAAAATCGTTTATTAAAAGTACGGTTAAAAGAAGCGCATGCCTCTAAATTAGCAGAACGAAAAGCTAATGCAGATAAAAAAGAAGATTATTTAAAAGAGCTAAAAAAATTGGAAAATCAAGTTGATAAAGCGAACCTAAGAGCGAGTACTTTTTTAGTTGCGGATGCTCACCGCAAAATAAAAGCTAAAAAAGAAAGAGAAAAACTAGAGAAAAGAAAAATCTTTTCAAAAACGGATCTTATGTTAGGAGCATATTATGAGTAAAATTGAAAGAACATTAAAAGAAAAATCAGATAAGAGTGTTGTAATTGTTTGGCCTGCGTTAATTCTTCAAGAAGAAGAAATTCCAAAAGCCTTAAAATTGCTTCAAGAAATTGGAGCTAAAAAAATTAATTATTTGGGTATGGTAATTACTAACCCAGATATTGATGATGATGGTAACGATATCCCAGAAACTGGAGGACGAACTGATCATTTTTTTGAAGTTCTAGACGCCGAAAGTGGATTTTGGGTCAATCGTTTAAGACTAGGCCTTAGATTGTTATCCGATGTTTTATGGTCGGTTAATGATTATGATAAAAATCCAATCTATCCTAATTGGATTAAGGAATACGTCCCAGATGAAGATAATTGGGATATACAAAAATAAAAATAAAAATAAAAAAAAGGATTCGTAATGAATTTAGTTAAAAAAATATTAATGGCTTTAATTTTAGTAGTTGGTTTAAATTCCGTATTATCCGCTAGACAAGAACTTGGTTTAAGATGTGAAGGAATTAATAATCCAAATGTAAAATATTATACTATTTTACTTGGGTGGATTGGGGATAATTCTATAATTATTTCGGAAATTACTAGAGGGAATCATAGACATAACATATATTCCGATGATAATTATTTTCCACCATTATCAATTACAGCGATAGATGTTGCAGCCGATATTGGTTATATTTTTCAAATTATGAATAATAATATAATCTTATATACAGTTTCTTCTTCGCCGGAAGATATCCAACGATACGAATGTAATACTGTTCCTTTGATGACAATATCCAACGAATTAAATACAGACTTTAAATGACAAAAAAATGAAATAATAGTATAGATAATACTATTATTTCTTCCGCAAAATTTTTTTTATTTTTTATTTAAAACAGGATAACTATTGATAGTTAACTATTGATACCACGTGGTATCAATAGTAAGTATAGTTATCTATATACGTTTGTCTCTTTAGTTAACTATTAATAGTTAACTAAGTGTCGTATGTTAGTTATTTATAATTATTTTAACGACAGGAGAAGAATTCCGGAATTCCGGAATTCTAAAAATTATTTAATTTTCAATTTTATTAACTAATGGGCCCTTTCTACGGTACTTTGTTCCTATGGATTGGATAAGACCAACCTCATAATCTAAAAGTTCTTTAGCGTCATTAAAGACCTGATGGATAACGATCCAGTTCAATTGATATTCTTTCCAATCATGTGGAACTCCTATATCATTGTTCTTTTTCGCTCTTTCCATATTTTTTTCTATTTCTTTAAATTTTTCAACTTTTAAAACATTATGTTCTTTATTTTTTAAGTAAGATTGTATATGTTGATTATGTCTATAACCAGCACCTCTAGAGGCTTTACCAACGTAAATAGGTTCATATGCACTACAATATGGTTTACCATCTGGAGCCTTAATATCAAAAGCTTTATTCAATTTTTTAAAAGGATCTAAATAAATATAAATATAAAATTGATATCTGTTATAATTGAAATTATCTATTTTTGGATAAATTTTATAAAGTTTTAATAAGTTCATATTATTACAAGTGCTTTTGATATTTTGGTTCATCCTATACTCCTAATTTTTCAATTGTTTTTTCAGCTACAGTATCTATAAAAGAAATATCTTGAATTAAAGAATTTTGAATTTCTTTTTCAATTATTTTTTTATCTTCTGTCAATGAAGTTTTTAAAAGTTCTAATTCTAATTTTAATTTGCTATTTTCTTTATTTAAATTATCTATCAGTTCTTTTTCGTCTTTTATAAATTTTTTTAAATTATCTATTTCGTTTTGAATTTTTTTATCCAAAGTTTTTTGAAAATAATCAGAACTTTTTTCGTAGCTTTCAAAACGAGTATTTAATTCCTTTTTAAATGTTTTTATATTATTAGAAAAATAATTTTTTAATTCTTTAAATACTTCGCTATAATTTTCCATATTTAAATCCTTACTCAGTTTTAGAAGCTTCTTGCTCCATCAATAATCTTAATTCTTCTTTAGTTTTTAGAAATTCTTTTTCAAGATCTATTCCACCAAAATCAATTACTTTGCCATCCGCTTCTACTACTTTAGTATCTGTATCGTACTTGATTACTTCCGCTTCCGGAAGTAATCTTTTAAATGTGTGCATTTTTATTCTCATAATATACCCTTATTTTAATTTATAAAGTTGAGTTTTAATTAAGAATGTTATTTTATCTCGGATCAAACTTCTTAACATAATCCTAACTTCTTGTCTTTCTTTTAGAACTATTTGCCCAGATGTATTATTATAATCATCTTGAGTACAATCCATAAGATTAAACATATTTGTATCTTTTGATTTATAAATCTCATCATTATAAGTACTTTTGGTTAAACTACCATAAGAATCAAAATCCCCTTGTGGAAGTACAAGTGCTTGACCAATGAATTCATCGACATCCGTATAATCAGTTCTCCAATTATTAACATAATTTTCAGTACTAATATTAAAATTATATACACCTGCATCTAAAACAATACTTCTCATATTTTGCCAATCAGTATTCTTAACAGTAATGTACTGAGAACTTCTTAATGTATTCTTTTCCGTTCTTAATTCTGGTAAATTTGTACTAGAATTACTAGAAGTTTCCTGAATTGGTAATTCTACAGTTTCTATAAAACCATTGCTATTAGTAAGACTTAATATATTACCGGAAATATCTAAAGCTTTACCATCTTCAGCTAATCCAACATAATCAGTTTTAAGAACTAAATCTGTAATTGGTTTACCATTTAAAGTACTTGCGTTGGAAGCTTTTGAAACTATTTTTCTACCAGTTAATATATCGTTAAAATTATTTTCTAATTCTAATTCTTTATCAGTACTTCTTTTAATCTCGTCTTCTATTTTATTATCTAGTATTTTTTCAGCCGCTATAGCACGTTTTTCTTCTTTTTCTATTTTTTCTTTAATATCTGAATCATCGTATTCAACAACATTTCCAGAAATTCCAGAATTAATTAAATTAGATAATTTAACATCTAATTCATTTAAATCAGAAGTTAATGTAACTATATTGTCAGTAAGAACATCAGTTCTTGAAATACTGTCTATTTTTAAAGCCGATGTACTAGCAGCATTTTCAGCAATTGCTTGTTCTAAATTAATATTTTTAGATTGAACATCTTCTAAAGTATCTTTAATAGTATTTAAATCGGAAAGTACTTGTGTTAAAGCTTCCGTTTTAGTTTCTAATGAACTTAAACGTTCTCTATTAGCAGTAATTAAATCACTAATATCTTTATTCTCGATATCTATAGAATTAATATAATCAATTACTTCGGCAAATGAATTAAGATCCATTGTACTACCATCAATAATACTAGTTATCTGATCTTTTACTTTTATAACTTCTTCTTCTAATTCTAATTCTTTAGTAATAGCTCTTTCTTCTTCTTTAGTAATTAAAGAACGAACTTCTGAATCATTATAAGCTTCGGGAATTTCTAAATTAGATAATTGAGCAATTTGGGCACTTAAAGAATCTAATGAATTGTTTATAGCTTCAATATCTTCTACAACTTGTTTTAATTTTTCTTTATTATTATTAGATAAAGTATTAATTACCGCAATTTCTTCATTATTATTTGTAGTTTCTTCAATGGTATCTGTTTTTAACCAGTTATCGAAATATTTTACTCTTCTATGAACATATGTAAAATCATTATTTAAATTATTTAAATAATCTTTTAATCCTTTTATTGAATCAGTTTTCTTAACTTTTTCGTCAATATCTATATTTTCTAATTCAAATATTTTTTCATTAAGGCCTGTTATTTTTTCTTCAGCTTCTTTTAATTTTAGTAATACTGATTCAGTATTTGTATCTAGAATTGTTTCAGTCGTACTTAACTTAGTTTCCGTTTGATTTAAACGTTCTTCTAAGGTTAAATGTTTTTTACCAAAATCATCAAATTTGAAATCATAATCTGCTTTTAGTTTCGCTTCAATTTCATTAATATTTTTAGTTTTTTCATTTAATAAATTGCTAAATTTAACATCCTTTAAATCCAAGGCACTTTTTAATTCTTCAATATTTTCAATAGTTTCACTATCCAATGATTTGTATTTTCTTTCAAATTTAACATCTAAGTCTTTAATATCATTTTTAGTTTTTTCTAATTTAACTCCATGATCAGTTAAAAGGTTTTCGAGTATTTGCTCAACGTTTTTTGATCTAGTAGTTTCATTTTCAACTTTAGTATCAATTCCAGAAATACTTTCAATAATTTCTAAAATCTTTTCTATTAATTCTGCTTTAATTGATCCTTCTTCTCGAGAAGCTCTTGCAATTTCTAGAATTACTTTATTATCAACATCTTTAATAATAGCTTTTATTTCAGAAATAAGTGCTGGTAAGTGAGTATCTGAATCTAAGTTAATACTATTTACAAAATTTACTATTTCTGTAAAAGTTGTTTTATCTGCGGTACTTGCAGTAAGTATTGAATCGATACGTGATTTTTCAATTGTTAAATCAGTATTAATTTTATCAGTTTCTAAAATACATAATCTATGTTTTTCATTGATTTCTGTTTGAAGGCGTTGTTCCTCTAAAATAGCTCTAGTTGTTTCAGTTTCAATTTTTTTATTTAATTGAATTTCTTCTTCTTTCGCTCTTTTATTTTCATTGATAATATCTTCTCTAAGAGAATTTTCATTAGTTCTTGAAGTTAATAATTCTTGATCTAATTTAACACTTAGTATATCATTTTTAGTGATACAATCTTCTTCTAAAACATCTATTTGATCCTGAAGATCATTTTCCACACCTTTAGCTCTAGAAATTTCTTGATCTACTCTAGAATTAATATAATTTTCTTCTTTTGTAGCTCTAATATTTTCTTGTGAAATTAAACTTCCAAGATATTCTTCTTTTACTTTTGCTCTATCGATTTCATTATCTAAATTATCCGAAATTTTATTTTCTTCCGTCTTAGCTCTTTGAATTTCATTTTCTAAATCAATAGTAATTTCTTTTTCTCTTTTAGAAGCTCTAGCCGTTTCAATATTTACAGAATTTTGAATAGTACTTTCAGAATCAGTAGCTCTAATTATTTCGTTTTCGATTCTATCATCTAATTTTAAATAATTTGCTTTATGTTTTGAATTACAATCATCAATCTGTTCCTGGAGATATCTTTCTTCTTCTACCGCTCTATCATTTTCATCAGAAATTTTAGTATCTAAAACTTTTTCAGAATCGCTAGCTCGAACTATTTCATCTTCTAATTCTAGCGCAATTTCTTTTTCTCTTTTAGAAGCTCTAGCCGTTTCAATATTAAGTTGATTTTGGATAACATCTTCCGAAGTCTTAGCCCTAATAATTTCCGATTCTAATCTATCATCTAAATCCTGAACAGCTTTATTATTACTAACTACATAACCAGCAAATGCAGTATCATTTTCTAAATCAACCGCCTCGATAAAATCAACAATCTCTTTAAAAGAATCTTTATCAGTTGTACTTAAAGCCAACATACTATCAATTCTTTCAGTTTGTGTACTTAATTCATTTTTTAAAGCAATATCGGAAGCGATTCTAGATTGTTCTTCTTGGGATAGATTAAAAGTTAAAGTATTATTATTTTCAGTAATCTGATCCTGTAAATCTGCCTCGACCGCTTTTGCTCTAGAAATTTCATCATTCAAATCGGTGTGAATTTTAGTATCGTTTTCATCTATTTGATCTTGGAGATCTTGTTCCTTTGCTTTCGCTCTAGAAATTTCCGAATTAAGATTATTTGTAATATTTAATTCTGCGTCTGTAGCTCTAATAATTTCGTTTTTAATACTTGTATTTAAAATACTTTCTTGATTTTTCGCTCTAGAAATTTCAGTATTTAAATTATCTGTTATTTCTTCTTCGCTTTCTGTAGCACGATTAACTTCTCTAGAAATTAAATCCTTAATATTAGCTAATTCTGCCTGAACTGTATCTTTATCAGCTTTAGTAAGTTTTAAATTATCAATTTGATCTTGTAAAGAAATTCTTAAAGTGTTGATAGTATCTGTTAAAGCGGCATTTAAATCATCAATGAGTTTTTGAGCTAAAATTTTATCAATTTTTCTATCATCTAATTCATCTGTAATATTAATAAGTTCATGACGAACTTTTTCTAAGTTTTCTGCTGATTCAATTTTATCAATTTTCTTTTCATCCAATGTTTCATAATTAGAATCAATCTTGTCGTTAAGATCCGCTAAATCTTTTGCATACTCTGATTGAGTAACGAAATCTTTAACAGCCTTTTCAAATTTTTCATCAACATACTCTAAAGTTTCCGTTTGAGTATCAGCAATTTTTTGCTCGAGATCCTGAACTTCTTTTTCAATAGTTACAAGAACATCTTGTATTTTACCATTTACATATATTGAGTTCTCGACTGCTAATTCTTGTAATAATGACATATATTTTCCTTTATTTTAAATTATTTTTAAAATCTTCTATAGTACCAATATAATTTTTAAAATTGGTAATATCAGCCTTTATATTTAGTTTATCTAAATCATTAGCGTCTTTATATTCTGTATCTCGAACTAAAAAATTTTGAAAATCGACATGAAAGCTATAAACATCCATTTTGATAATATTTAATTTCATCATTAAGTCTTTATATACTTTTCCAACTTTTGAACCTATAAAAGGTAATAATTTATCTTTAGGTACATCATCTGTATATAAAACATCCTCCTCAGAAGTATTAGTAATAATACTTCTGAGTACATTTTCGTCTTCTTTTACCATTAAATCAATTTGATCTACTGGATCATTAACTGTATCTGCCATAATTTATTATCCTTATAAGTTTTGTAAGATGAATGCGTCATCAAATTCGTCAGCACTTCCAAATTTTGGATGAGTCGCTTTATATAAAGTTTCATTAATCGCTTGAACTAAATCATCTTTGTTTTCTGTATCAAGATCATCCAAATCTCCAATCTGAGTTTGTAAATCTCTAGTGTTATCTGATAAAGTAGTGTCTAAAGTAATAAGACTATTTTTAACAGACATATTATCAATATAATTACTTCCTGTAATAATTAAGTCATTATTATCCTCAAGTCCAATACTAACCCGCATTTGGTTATCATTAAGAATTCTGTCTTGAATTTCATCATTAACAACTTCTGTTAAATCTTTAATATCTTTAGTATTTGTATCTATATCTGATCTATTTTGACTAATTTGATCTTGAAGTAATTTTTGAACCGTATCTATTTTAAGATTTAATGCTTTAACATCATCAATTCTTTTTTGAATTTCGATATTTAAATCATTAGTTAATTTTTCAATATCTCTTATACGATCCTCGTTATTTGCATATACAACTTCATCTAATCTATCTAAACAGCTATAAACTGTATTATTAGTACTTAGATAATGAGCGTTTAACATAGTTACGAATTCACCAAGATTATTTAATCCTGTTCCAGCAATAATATTATTTTGAATTTTTAATAAATCACTGTCTGCTTGATTAATATAAGCTACAACTTCTTCAACTGAATTTAAATCAACTGAGCTATCTTTTAGAATATCTTCTACTATTAATCTTAAATCTTGAACTTGAGTTTGAAGATTCTCTTCATCATTATTAAGAGATAATAACATATTTTGAAAATCTTGAACTTTAGTATCTATAATTACAGATTTGTCAGTTAAGTCTTGGCTCAAATTAGCAAATTCTTGTTCTAAGGTACTTGTTTTATCATTAACTATTTCCGTAGTACTTGCTAAAATATCAGCAGTTTGATTATTACTAGTAATAATTAATTCATTTAATTTAGAAGTAGTATTGTCAATATCATTTGCATTCATTGTTACACTAGATTCAAGTTTAGCAAATTCTACTGTACGTACTTCAACTTCTTTAGATAATTGATAATTAGTATCTTTTAATTTAAGATCCAATGTATCTACTATATTTTTGAAGTCTCCTATTTTAGTATTAACCATATCGATAATATCATTGGTAATATCTTTTACTAATTTAGTATTTTCTTCTAATCCCAAATCATTATCAGAACGCAATTGAATAATTTTAGCTTCTAAATCAAGTTCTTTAGTTTGAGCTCTATTAGATTCCTGAAGTACCACAGTACTAATTCTTGAATCAATAGTATTTAATAAACTTTGAGTATCGAATGCATCAAGATTTATTCCATTTCCATCTGTAGAACCATTATAGGAAATTCCAGTAATGTTGCCATTTTCAATATCATTTTTAATTTCATTATAAACATCTTGTTGGATATCTAATAATCTATTTAATGATGCTTGGACTGCAGCACTTAAATTATCATAATCTGTTACACCATCCCCTAGAATTTCTTGAAATGTGGTCACACGATTATTAATATTTTTAGTAAATGTGTTAATTTCATCGGTATTTGTATTAATAAATGTATTAATAGTATTTAACATTGAATCAGTTACAAATGTTCTATTAGTAATTTCTTTATTTAAAGCATTGTTTAAAGTAAGTAATTTATCTAATACCACACTGGCATTTAAATCAATATTATTTTGAAGTTCTTTTCTTAAATCAAGAATATCATTTTGACGAGCTTCAGTTTCTCTAATTAATTTAAGATTTAAATTATTATCTTCCGTAACTCTAAATGTTTTCTCACTTTGCAATGAAGAATCTATATAATTTTTAATACTGTCATAAAAACCTTGTCTAGCAGTTAATTCATTCTCTAACTTAGAAGTTAAAGTATCTATTTCTAAATTCGTATTAAATTCGGAATTTTGAATACTTGCTAATAAAGTATTTTTAAGATCATTAAATTTATTAGTATAATCTTCGGTCATTGAAGTAATTAAACCAAGGGCTTCTTGTTTAATATTTAAAATTTCTTCTTCTATATAATCTTTATTAAGATCCATATCGGCATTAACTTGAGATATTTTAAAATTAATATCATCTTTAATATTTCTAATAATATCTGTATTTGGATCAATACTATTTAGAACATCTACGATTTTTTGGAATTCTTCTGTATCTACTAATGAACCATCTAAAATACTTTCAACTCTAGAATTTAAATTATCTATTCTAGTGTTTGTAGCATCATCGTTATTATCAACTTTAGTTTCTAATAAATTTATTTCATTTTGAAGATTTTCATCTTGAACTTGTCTATCTATAACTTCTTGATTAATTAGACCTTTTACTTCATTAATATTATTATTAATTTTTGTACTAGTATCATTAATTTTTAAATTAATCGTATCTATTTTAGCATTTTGATCTACAATTGCATCTTGGATAATTACTTCAGAATCATTATTCATATTTTCTATTTTATAAACGGCTTCTTGAATATTTTTATTACAAATTGCATATTTTTCTTCAACTGAAACCATAATAGCATCAAAATCAGTTCTAAGGTTATTAATATAATATTTTCTATCTTTTACTTCTGTAAGTAAATCAGTATTAACTGCTTCTATTAAAGTTCTAATATTGGCAAAGTCGTCATTAAGTGATTTAATAATTAAACCAGTTTGGGTATTATTATCATTAATTGTATCAATAACTACTTCTTTAAAATTAGAATTTTCTTGAGCAACTTGAACTTTATTAGTTTCAAAATCTTGTACTAACCCTTTAAAGTCTGCTATTCTTTCACGAATTTCATTATTTAATTGGATGCGAATAAGATTATCTTCACCAGCTCTTGCATTCATTTCATTACTAATTAAAGTATGTAATTCATCAATATTATCATATACGGTTTTACTAAAATTAAGTAAATTTGTATCATTGCTAAAATCTGTACTATTAATTAAATCAACTATTTCTCTAAAAGAATTTAAATCGTCAGTGCTACCATCAAAAATAGTATTAACTGTTTGAGTTAAAGAATCTACTTGTACTTGAAGTTTAGCGTCTTCTGACGTTCTTTCGGTTCTTTCAGTATCCAAATTTTTAGTAAAGTTTACAGTCATATTATAATTAGTAGTAATTCTTTCGCTTAAATCGCTATCTGCTTGTAGTCTTTCGTTAGTTTCTAAATTTAATGCATTTCTTAAATCTTGGTCAGCTGTTGCTCTAGTACTTGTTTCTTGGCTTAATGCTGTTCTTACCTCTTTAATATCATTAATACGAGTTTGAATTTCAGTATTAATAGTATTTGTAGTATTAGTATTCCAAGTATTTTGCTTAATTTCATTATCCGAAACTACTTTAGATAAATCATTTACCGAATTTGTACGATCTTGAATTTCTTGATTAAGAATAATTTTAATACCATCAGTATCTTCAATTCTATCCGAGATTTCTTTATCAATTCTTGCATTTATATTAGCATCCGATTCTTTAAAAGTTGCTTCAACTGTATTAATTCTATTAGTAAATTTAGCATCTGTTTGAATCATTGCATCACGGACTTCTTTAAATGAATCTAAACTTGCATCCGAATCCGCCATAATTTTAGAAATATCGTTAGCATTTTTATTAGCAAGTGCTTCTAATTCGATATCCTTAGTAACTGATCTATTAATTTCATCATTAATAATAGTTTCTAAAATACTATCTTGAGCTTTTCTATCTGTAGTTTCATTAGTAATAAGAGTTAAATTACTTCTGTATTCATCTTCTTGTTTTGTACTAAGATCTGAAATCGTTTTGGTAAATTTTTCTTTTTGTAATTCTGTACTAGCTTCTAAATCATTTAATTCATTTTGTAGATTATTAACTTGAGTAGTTCTCGTATTAATTTCATTACTTAATTTATTATTTAAAAGAGCATCACCATTTTCTCTATCAACTATTTCTGAATCAATTCTAGCATTTACATCGGAATCTAATTGTTGGATAGTATTAACATTTTCTACGATTTTACCATCAAGTATTTTATCTTGAGAAATTCTATTTTGAACTTCAGTTTCTAAATTACTAACATCATTTGCTATTCTTTGACTTAATTCATCGGTAGTTACTTTAATAGCGCTTGCTAATGTATTATTATCATTTTCGGCTTTAATAATACTATCTGTAATTTTTTGACTTAATTCATTGTCACCATCTTGAATTTTAGAATAAATAACATCTAAAGTATTACTATCTTTTGGATAGTTACCAAAGAATTGATCTATAATATTATTGATACTAGAAATATCCTGAATCATAGAATCGTGTTCCGAAGCATTTGTAGCTTCAAAAGCTTTTACATAATCCATAGTGTTATCAATATTAATTTGAAGTTCCGCTTTAGATTCGGCAATAAGATTTAACAACTCTGTTACTTTATTATCAATTTTTAAATTAGTATTATCAATTAATTCGATTACTGTATCAAGGTTTGTCTGAACAGTTTCAGTTAATGTTTCTAATCTATTTTCTTGAATTTTTAAAAGATCGTTAAAAATAATCTTTTGGTTTTCAATATTTGTATTAATTTCTTGAATAGCATTTAATCTATCTTTAACTTCTTGTGTAATTAAGGCCGTTACCTTTTCGATGCTTTCAATGCGTAATTGAGCTTCTGTTTGAATACTTTCGGTAAGGATATCGTCGGCTTCTAATCTAAATTCGGATTCTTTATTAACTGCATCTAAAATAGTTATTTTAAAATCTTTAATATCTTGGATAAGATCAGTAAACATATTTTCTTTTTCACCAGAAAGTTGGTTCACATAATCAAGTATTTCTTTAAGAGAATCGAATGCTTCTGTACTTCCATCAAGAACTGCTGAAAGTTTATCAGCTTGAATAGTTATTTGATTTTGAAGATCTTTGGCTTGAGCAATTCTAGTATCAATTTCCTGAACTAGTTTATCATCTAAATTTTTAATAGCTAATGAACGAGCCTGAACTTCTTCATTAATATTAGCATTTAATTCAGTTTGAACAGAATCAAAAGTATCTTTAATAGTATTAATTAAAGCAGTATTAGCATTAATATCTTGAGTAAGGGTATTAGTGGCAGTTTCTAAATTAATTTGTAATTCGTTATCTTTATTTCTTAATTCTTCGGTCAGAACTTTTAATTCAGTACTAGCTTTAAGAGCGTTATCAATAATTAAACCATAATTGGTATCTACTTTATTTTCAATAAGATTTATTTTAGATGTTTTAATTTCATCCATTTCTAAGAAATCTTTATTAAGGTTATTAATAAGAGTTCTTAAATTAGTATCATTTAATGAAATAGTATTTTTAACTTCTGTTAAACCACCTTCCAAAAGGGTTACTCTAAGATCCAAAGCGTTACATCCAATTTTTAACTGAGTATCTAGATCAGTTAGACCAGAATTTAAAGAATTAAAATTATTAGTAATAATAGTATTAAGATTTTCTAAATTAGTAACTTCAGTATTGGCACCAGCAGTAATTGCTAAAATTTCATTTTCTAATCGTTGAACATAAGATTCTAAATTAGAAATATTAATTTGGCTAAGATTTAAAGCACTTTCAGCCGTAGTTACAGCATCTTGTACTTGATTTGAAATTACTAAATTTTTATCATTGATATCTTTAAGAATATTAGCCTTAGTATCCAACATTAAAGAATTTAAAGTATTAATAGTATTTATATTATTAGTAATTGATGTTTGTAAAACTGTTATTTGATCTTGAATACTTTCCGATGTAATCGTAGTACTATCTGTTTCAGTACTAGCTTCAAGATTAATAATTCTAGTTTCTATTTGGGATATCGATTTATTAATTCCGAATAATTTTTTATTCATGTCTCCAGTTCTTTCGTCAAAACTTTGAACAAGATTTTCATAATTACTAGTATTTGCATCTACTGCCGTATCAATTCTAGAAAGTAAATCATTTTTAAGCGAATCCATTTTAGAAGAATTAGTATTAATTTGTCCATAAATATCAACAAATTTATTAACATTTTCTAAATTCTTAGTTTCCATTTCTAGAATAGCATCTTCTATTCTTGTATCAAGAGCTTCAAAATTACTAGAGTAATCAATAGCTTCCAAATCCTTAGTAAATTGATTAACAAAATTATTAATTTTAATTTCTAATACATTATTACTATCAACTCTATTTTTAGATTCAATTTCAACCATATTAAAAGTTTTAATATAATTATCATTTACTAATTTAATTACATCCGCGAATTTACTTTTAATTTCCTGCTCTTTAATATTAAAGATACTAATAAAATCATCTAAGTCTGTTCTAAGACCTTGAAGAGTTTCAGAAACCCGAAATTCAATTTTAGAAAGATCATTATTAAGATTTTTAACATCTAACTTACGTTCAGTTAATTCATCAATAATTTTTTCTTCATTTGCTTTAATTAATGCTTGGATAGCTTCCAATTGAATATCAATATTTATATTTAATTTAGCAAAGTAATTACTAAGAGTAGTTACACTATCAGCAGTTTTCTTATTTTCAATACTTAAAGAATTGATAATATTTAAATTTTCATCCGTTCCAAGATTAGTAATTTCAGATATAATATTTAATTTAGTATCCAGTTCGGCTCTATTAAGTACCAAATAAGATAATTTAGTTTCTTGTAATAAAAGATCTGATTTAATATCAGTAATAATATTAAGCAATTGTGTAAAAGTGCTATTAATTTTAATTTCGGAAGCAGTTTTTAAATTACTAATATTAGTCTCTACTGCACTAGTACTTGCTTTAGTATTTACTCGAGTTTGTAAATCAGAATTTACATTTTCTATTTTGGAATCGAGTAATTGGATATTACTATCAGCTAACTTTCTATCATTTTCAATAGTTACTCTAAGATCGTTTTGATCATTTTCAATAAGAGCTTTATTAATTATATTAATACTATTTTGAATATTTGCTAAAGTAGTGTCAAATTTTGTACTAGTTTCCTGTAAAAGAAAACTTTGATTTTGAGTTTCATTTTCTAAAAACGAAATTTTAGTTTGAGCATTATTTACAGAAGTAATACAATCGTCACCGCATGGGTTACACTCATGGGTATTTTTTATTTGATATTCCTCTCGTTCTGGTACCCATTCTGGTACCCATTCTGGTACCCGTTCTGGTGCTCGTTCTACGGTTTGAACTCCAGATTTACCAAAAGTTTGAATATTACTTGTTTTATATGTTTTTATTTCCGACATAGCAAAATTATGCATATTAGGTCCTTATTTTTAATTATTTATTTGTTGAATCATTTTAAAACGTTAGATTAATGTTTATATTCTCTAGGTCAAATTGAAAGAAAGGTGGACAAAAATCCAATAAATCCTCAAAAGTCATCTGTTCCTTAATATTGTAGTATATAGTATCAGAATCATTTATAATAAATACAGATGGTTCAAGTACTTCAACATTTTTAATATAAGCATAATCGGAATCTAAATTATATTTAGAATATATGATATTCTCTAATTCCGATTCAAAGTATCTCATTTGAAATCCTCTTTTTTCTTTAAAGAAATTAATAATATCTATTTCAAGACTTAGATTTAATTCCGATAAAGTTTTAAAAGTAGTACTTATATCGAAATAGTTTTTATCTACATAAATATTTAAAGTAATTTTTTTATTAAGACTTAAGTCAATATTATTATTCTTTTTATATACTGGAATATTATATTTTGGATCCAAAAATAATGTATTATAAAAACATTGAAAAATTCTAGTATTAAAATTTACCAAATCTTTTGTATCCTGTACTTTAAAGAAATCGTTTAAAATATTATATTGTGTTTGAAATTCTAAATCATTAAACGCAGTTTCTATAAATGGAAGTTTTAATAAGATACTTGTTTCTTCATTTGAATATGGGTGTAATATTTCATTTGCTTTTACTAATATATTTCTTAATTCATTATCTAAATAACCTAAAGAAATATCGGATAAATCTACAATTTCTGGAATATAATTTTCCGAATTATGTTGATAATATTTAAAAGCAATTTGTTTAGAAATTAATTGATAAACTTCTTCTGTACAATAAAATTTATCAAGTACGGTATTATTACTATCCTGTACTTCTAATTTTATTTCTTGAATAGGTTCTTTAATAATACAAAAATCATCCGTAAAAAGAGTATTAACTTCCCAAGTAAAATTATTAGCATAATCCAAAGTAAATGTAAAATTATCTGTTTGGAAATGATAACTTTTATCACTTACAGCACCTTGATCCAAAATAAAATAACTTTTATTTGTATTAAAATCGTAATTTAATGAAAACACAATTTCGCTATTAATAGTATTAGCTAAATCTGGAACTAAGTTAATATATATTTTAGGATTAACTATATACATTTCCGTTTCGTTCGAACTTAGGTACTTATAATAAAATGGACTAATCATCTCTTTACCATTTATATTTATACGGGGATAAAATGGATTTGTACTGATTATACTTTCTTCGATATTTTGAGAATAGGTATCTAGTACTACACTATTATTTTGTATTTTAGTTTCTAAAGTATTATAAATATATACAAAGTTCTGACCATTTAAAAATTTATTATCTATAAATGGACGTATACCATTCTCTTTAAAAAATATTTCAAAATCGTTCACAGAAGTTAAACTTTTTCTATATGATATTTTATTAAATATATCTTGTTTGATTTCATCTATATTTTGAATATTTTTTCCATCTGATCCACCATCGATACTAACACCATTTAAAGAATATTTTGTTAATTCGAATAACCCATTCTTATTTTCTATTTTAGTCTCAACATCTGTTAAAATAAAAGAAAGATTATTAAAATTTCCTTCAATTCCTAAGGTTTCATCTATACATAAAATTATTTCATCATTTGTATTTAAATATTTACCTACTCTACCATCCCCGGTTTCAAAGGAAACACTATTTTCAAATATAGTTAGAAATAAATCTAAACTTAATCTATTACTTTTAAATTTAAAAAATTTATTTGTGAATTCGTCTATTCCGAAAGCCGTAGATACCTCATTAGGTTCATATTTTTCTAATAAATCCATTGGAATTTTTTCTTTGGTTGCATGATTATACCAAGAACGTATTTCTTTAATATTTTTGTAATTATCTACATTCATATTGAATTTAAAAGTTTCACCGATGTTATAACTTGGAACGATTATTTTTTTATATGTTCTTTTCATTTGTAATACATTATCATAATGTATTAAGTAAATATTTTTTCCTGGTTTAGTAGGATCTGGCGCTAATGTAACTAACAATTGAATTTTAGAAGTATCTGTATATTTAAAAGCGGTTACTTGATTAGTACTTTGTATAATTTCTATTTTATCCATAATCATAAAATTTATATTATTTTCATCTACAAATTCAAAATTCTTTGGAATATTATATATCATATTTTTAACGTTTGTTATAACTATTTCTGGAACAATAATACTTATATTAAATTTTGCTGGTTTGGCAAAATTTAATTGAGTATCGTATATACTACTGTGAAATAGCATACTATTAAAATCTCTAGCTAAACTAGGATTCATTTCTCTAAATAAAGTACTATAATAATTAGCCATATCGTATTTAATATTTGCTAAATAATTTGTAATTACTCCAAGTACTCCCGATTTTAATAAAACTGGATTAGTAATATTTAATTCATCTTGAACCATATTGCGGAATTCAGTCTGTGTAATCTCTATTGATTGCATTTATATCCTTTAATTATATTTTGTGAATGTTTTTATTTTCTGCTCCAGAATAAGATAAAAAATTAAAGAATTTTTTACTTAATGTTGTATTTGTATCTTTATCATCAGTATTATTCTTTTGTAATTTATCCCAACCATCTATAAACGTATATTGCATATCCATAAATTTAAAATTTAAATTATATGTTACTGCTTTTGGGGAACCTCTATCGCCAATAAGATTTTTAAATGGCATATTCATTGGCATTACTCCAAACAGTGCTATAATCCCTCTAAGATCAACTCCTTTAGAATCCAATAATGCTATCCAAATAGTATTATTATATAAATTATCTATTAAATAATCTTCGGTTTCTAATTTTCCTAAAAATTTTTGTACCGTTGAGGAAGAACTATCTAAAAATAACCCTTCTCTTATTAAATCTATACTTTTATTCCAGGCTTCCATATATTTAAAAACCCCTAGTTCCTTATTATCTATAAAAGACATACTAAAATCAGAACCAACATAATCTCGTGTATTTACAAATGAATTTTTTTGTCTTGTACTAATTGCCATATATTCTTTATTTGGTTCTGGTAATTGTATATCCGTAATAGTTTGGCTAAATTTTAAAAAGTTCTGAAATTTAGTTCCATACATATCATAATTTTTTAAATTTATATCGGATTTATTATTATTCATTATACTAATATAATCTTTTATCGTTTTTAGAGCGCTTGCTTCTGTATCAGATATGTTATCAATTTTACTCATATAATCTTTTAATATTTGCCACCAAGTCCCATGCTGTATAAATACTGCGTAATTTCCATTGATGAATGGACTAAATTCTGAATAGTCTAAACCAAATGTTTTAGTAAGATTAGTTAAAAATGTTATAAGTTCTTCATCTTGTAATCCATAGCCACCGATATCTTTATCCGCTCGTAATTGACTTTCTACGTGTTGTTCCATAATATTTTTAAATGAAAAAGCCATATTATTTCCTTATTGATCTTACAGACCTTTTTAATTTGTATATTATCTTTGTTAATTCATTTTTATTAGTCCTTATTTTTAAAGACAGGAAAACGAAGAGGTTAAACCCTCTTCGTTTTATTATAACTAGATATATTTTCTAAATGATTTAAAGAATTTAAATCATTATTTTTTGGTAAATATTTTTTACCTTTTAAATTATATTGGGCTTGAATAAAATTATCCAAATCTTTTGGAAGACACTCTCCACCTACCCCAAGTTTTCCATCTTGAGCTATACTAAAAGTATTAAAACTATAAGCATGTTTTTTCTGATATTGATCAAATCTTCTAATATCTGTTTCAAATAAATCCGGAATAGTATTTAAAAATAAAAAGTGATTCATAAGTAACATGTTTCTAAAATATTTATATTCCATAACTTCGGTAAAAGTACCAGTACTGTAATATTGAATATCATATTTTAAAAATTTATTTAATACTTGGACAACTTTTTCAATGATAATTGGATCTCCACCAAATAATGGAATCTCAGTACTAAAATCTTTTTCTGCGGTTCTAGCGTTTAAAAATTCAGGCCAAAAGATTAGATTAAAATTCTCTAATTTTAGTCCATATTTTTTAAGAAGTCTTTTTTCTAAAAGTTTTGGAAGTACCGTACTTTTAATTACTAGTATTCCTTTATAATTAAAATCATGATAAGCTTTAAGTAATTCGACCAAACCTTTTAAAGATTTCTTACTTCCGAATTTTTTAAAATTATTTTCTTTAGTTACTATATTTTCTTTATCTAATTTATCTGGAAAATAATCAGTGTTAATAGTAATGATATTTAAATCCGTTTCTAATGTTTCCAAAAAATTATTAAGGTATTGCTTTTCCAATGAATAAATTTTTACATAATCTTTTAAAGTATTTTTTACATTTTTATAAATAGCTTGATTAACTATTCCAAAACCAACTAAACCAATTTTGGTTAATTTTGGATTTGATAAGTTTTCTGTTTCTTCAATAACTTTTACTAATTTATCCAAAGGTAATTCCATTTCGTAATCTAAATTATTAATTTCTTCTTCCATTTTTTGATAACTCATTTTGGTACCTTACAAAATAATATTTACATAATTCATAATTAAATTATGAATTTCATTTATTTCTAACGTAGCGTCGATTACTAGAATATTGTGTCCGGATTCTTTTAGTTTTTCTATTTCTTGTAAATACTTTTCTCGAACTTCAGTTAACTTTTCTAAATTTTCATATCTTTCTATATTTGTAAGATCATTTTTATTACGTTTATGAATTCTTTTTAAACTATGAATAGGTCCCATATCTAAAAAAATAGTAAGATTTGGTTTTATTAATTCCTCGGTATTCATCTGTTTAGAATTATAAACTTTGGAACTTAAAGAATATCTAACACTTATATAATGTTTTTTATCTTCATTAATAATTTTATAAATACCATTGGTATTATTCCAAGTTTGATAGATTCTATCAGTATGCATTAAATATGATAAAAATAATTCTTCATTTTGTTGATACATACTTGGATTAATTAATTCTTCTCTAATTACTTCTTGTAACTTACCTTTTCTTGTTGGTGCATAACCAAGATAAGAATTTGGTAAAGCTGCTTGTAAAAGCGCGGCTTGCGTATCTTTCCCACTCGCATCCAGGCCTTCCAGTACTATAAATTTTCCATTTTTTTCTAACATAATTTTTCCTTTAAAATTGTTTTAATATTATTTATTTCTTTATATGAAAGTCGAATAAGATTTATATTATTATTTTCGCAGTACTTATTTTTTATAAAATCTCTTTTCTTAGTTTTTTCAAAGGCCTCTTTACCACCAAAATAACGATAAGCTTTAAAATGTTGTTCTCCGTCATATTCAATGATAGTATTTAAATCTGGTAAATAAAAATCAAAGGGTAATGGTAAAATATTTTTACAATCATTAAATTTATATTCTTGTGTAAAATTAATATTATTTTCTTCTAAAAATTTTCTAATAGCTTTTTCACCTTTTGAACTTTTACATATTGGACAACCAATACCAGACCAATGTGAACTAGATACCTGCCAAAAACTACCATGCTTTGGGCAAATAATTTCTACTTTTTTATCTTTTCCAAAATATTTCACTTTATCATAATTATATAAATTACCATGAATTTTTTTAAATTTTTGTATTACTTCGGAATCAGTTTTTTTAAAATTACCACCGCATTTTGGACATCCAGTACCTTTTTTATGATCATTTGGTTTCTGGAAAAAACTTCCATGTTTCGAGCAAATTATTTCTACCTTGACCATAGATGTGGAATATTTAACTTTTGAATAATCGTATCTATCCCCATGAACTTTTTTAAAATCTATTATAGTTTCGGCTCTTGATTTATTTCTATTTTTTGAACATTTTGGGCAACCACAATTTTTCCAATGATCCGAAGGGTTTTGGAAAAAACTTCCATGTTTCGAGCAAATTATTTCTACTTTTTTAAAAGTACCCTTATAATTAACCTTCGAATAATTGTATTTATTTCCATGAACTTTTTTAAAGCGTTCTAGAACTTCTTCTTGTGTTAATTTTTTGGCCATAAAATTTTTCCTTTAAATTACATGCGTTTTTATCTATAGATAACTATCAATGGTATAACCATGTATAGTTATCTGTATAGATAACTATATTACTATCAGTACCACGCACTATTAATAGATAACTATTAATAGTTATCTATTAATTTTCCAAACTTTTAAATGCTTTTACAATTAAGGAATTTAATATAACTTAGAATACTAGTAATCATAATCTTACTATAACGATATTCATTTTGAGTACTAATATGTTTAGCATCTTCATTTGGGGCATGTAATACATTAATAGCAATACTAGTATTAAATTTTTTAAGTTTATCGAAGTACTCGTCTTTTCTAGAACTAGTAATTCTATTAGCTAAGACTTCCATATTCATATTACATAATTCTTCTTCTGATCTAAGTTTAAGACCATTTAAAAGCAATTCAATATAATATTTTAAATCTTCTTTATTATCATCATCGTCTAAGTAATTATCAATTTTTTGAATAACTTGATTACTTAAAAAGAATTTTTTATAAAGTGCATCTTTAATAGGACTTTTCTCAATTACTCTAGTTTTTAATAAACCGTTTTTTATAATTTTATCAGAAAGTCTTTCTATAATATTATTAAAGTGTTCTTTCTTTTCAATCATTTCACCTGAGTTTTCATAAGAAGTACTATGTAATTCATGAACTGATTCCGATTTACCAGATTCAACAGCTTTGTAATAATTAGTAGCAAGGTTTTTAAATAGTTGGTTATAACGACTTCTAATAGTAGTAATAACTCTCTTTAAACCAGCGTAATGATGAACCGGATCATTAGCAATTTCTTTAGGATAATTGTTTTCTAGAGCAGGTAAAGTAACTTTCATAATATAATTTAATGGGCTACCAGCGCTTTTAAAGGAGTGGTTTCCCTGTAATTCATAGTTCATTACATATTGACTAATCTTAGGATCACATATATTTGGAAAGAATCTAAGTTTGTAATAATTCCATATAAGAATACTCATAAGTAATAAAGCATATTGTCGAAGTTCCTCATCATTATTATCTAGGCCTATAAGATAAGCTACACAAAGAGTCATATAATAATCTTTAGTATATACAATCGAACCTTTTAAAGAAAATTGTTCCATCTCGTGTTTAAGTTCTCTTTCGTTAATACCATAAAGTTTAAATAAAAGATTTGGTAATTTTTTAGAAACTGGGAAATAATCACAAAATGAAGTATGTTGCATACTATCTTGCATTACTTTATGACTAGCTAATTTTAAATAACCTTCTTTAAGTAATTGATAGGCATGCTTATCAGTTTTAAATTTATCTAAAAGTGCTACCATCGTAGGACTAAGTTTGGAACGATTAAGTGTCACTGGGCTTGATTTATAGTTTGACATATTCAACCTTTTTGTTTTGATGTTATTTTATTTATAATATCTCTTTGTTTAATATATCTATATAAGGTGAGTATAGTTATCTATTCATCTATATAGAAATTGTATAGATATACCTTTAAACTTCCACAGGAAATTATTGGAGAATTTCTTCTCCAATAATTTATGTTATATTATATTATACTTTTTCAAATACTAAATCGTAAATAAATGAGTTAGAGAAACCATACTTAAAGGTTCCACCGTTACTAAATCGACTGATGCCGAAATCATTTTGTATTCCTAAATTTCCTAAAGTATCATTAAAAGTAATTGAATAACTTTCAATTGTTTCTTTATCTGAATGTATTCCAGATATTTCGGTACCACTTGTAACACTAACACCATTCACGAGAATTTCTTTAATGTATTCCGTTCCAGTAATATTAATTTCTTTAGAATTTGATAAATAATAAGCTCTGACATACTTTCCATCTATAATGGTCACGAATACATAGTTGGCATCGTCTGTTCGGCTTCCTTTAAATTTGAAACTCACTTTATTAGCTTCTTTAATTAAATCTAAATCTTTCTTTAATATTCTGAAATTTGGAGTAATTTCATCTCTATGTTCATAAATAATATTTATCGAATCTAGTTCAATTTTTTTAATTTCACATTTTTCCAATCTGTCCACAATTTTTACAAAGTTTTCTTGGATTGGTTCATTCCAATTCTCAGTTTTATTACCTATTAAATTAAGTCCTTGATAATAAACTTTTTGCCAATCGGGAACTGTTAAAATAAGTCCATCTTTATTTACTACATCAAAAACGGTATTGTTTAAAGCCATTTTTAATCCTTTTTTATTTATTTTTTGACGTAAGAATTACAAAAGTCTTGTTTAACTTTTGTAATTAATATTAATTTTTCTTAGTTTCTATAAGTTCTTTTCCATTATCTTCGGCATCTTCTGCTTCCTTTGGATCTTCAACTTCTTTATCAACTTCAACTTCTTTATCAGTTTCAACTTCTTTATCAGCTTGTTCAATATCTTCTTTAGCTGCATCTTCCCCATCATGTAATTCTAATGAATCCATAACTTGATCATCTATATTAGCTTCGCCATCTGCTTCTATTTCTTCCTTAGCTTCTTCATCCGAAGGAATTACTTCAGTAGCATCTTCGATATCGTCTTCGACACTTTGTTCGGCATCAACTTCGTTTGCCTCATCTTCAGCTGCCTCAGATTCATCATCTTTTAAAGCATCGCTATGATCACCTTTAAAATCTTCTGGTAATTCCCCATGATTTTCATCTTCGTCTGGAGTACCATCTTTATCTAAATCTTCTTTGACTTCAACTTTAGAACAACCTGGAACATCTTCATCACCAGTAATAGAACATACTTTAGCAATCGCAGAATATTTTCCAGCATCGATATCATTATCTTCTCCAAGTTCTACATTTTTATCAAATGTAGTACCAGAAAGTAAAGTAGTCAATGAATCAATTTTCTCATGTAGTTTATGGAGTAATTCTTCTGCGTTTCCTGGAATATCTTTATAATCCGGAGTCTGTGTATCTATAAAAGATTCTATTTTTTGTTGAGCCCCTTCTGGAAGCATAACATCCTTTAAATGGTCACCAAGAACATTATTAAAACCTAAAACAGTTCCCATTTTAGCTGGATCAATTTCACCAACCTCTTCACCAAGACCTTTATCTACTGAAATTTTAATAATTTTTTTAACCGGTTCCATATTTTCTTCAAGTAATGTACCATTAAGTAGTTTAAGTCTAAAATTTTCTTCTAAAGAATTTTTAAATTTATTATCATAAATAGCAAATGCTTCTGATTCAGTTAAAGTAGTATCTAATGCTAAAGAAGTTAATCTGGGAGTAGTGTTAGTTTCTTTATAAAGATCAGCAGCAATTACTAAAGCTTCTTCAAGAATTCTATTATAAGTTTCTTTAGTTTCTTCGAATTTAAATCCTTCTTCAAGAGATTTTAAATAAGGAAGATCAATTCTAAATTTTTCTTTAAGTTTTTCTTCACTGTATTTATCAGTACTTAAAAATGTTTTAGATTCTTCAATTTTTTGAAGTTTCTTAGCTTTATCAGCTGCACTAAAAATAAAATCTGGGTCAAATTTAGCTGATTTAGATTCTTCAAATTTTTGAACTTGAACAGATTCTTCTAAAACATTATTTTCTTTATCACCATCTTTAATTTTTTTAAGAGCGAGTCTAGAAGACTCCTCTATACTTTTACCGAAATTTAATAATTCATTTGAATTCAAATACGAATCCATATCTAAATTTAATTTTTTAGTTCTCATAAGTTTTCCTTAATTTTTATCTATCTCTTCTTGAATAATTATCTATATATGATCTTGGATCATTTTGTATTTGTTGACGCATCCTCGTTATATTATTTGGTTGAGTTTGTATTGGATTGAGGTGAGTTCCAAAACCACCATTAGCTCCACCGGATATATTGTTTTGATTTAGTTCTGGTCTTGATGGAGGAACATTTGGCATTTCCATAATACTAAATTTAGATTCTATTTCTTTTGAAATTTCTTCCTCTTCCATACCTTGGTTACGAAGTTCTTCGATTTTTTCTAAGTACTGTTCGTAATTAAGTTCTTCTTTCATTTTATGTTCAACTTGATCACCAAAACCACCAGCACCATAAAAATCAGTTTTAGCATCTTTAGTAATATTTAATCCAATATTCCCTAAACCTAAATCTAACTTATTTTCTAATTCTTTTTGTCTTTTATTTAATACTTCTCGAGCACGTTTTAATTTTTCACGATTAGCAATAGTATCATTATCTTTAACATCTTTTTCTGCTTTAATTAAAGCGTCTTTTTCTTTAGTAAGATCCTGAACTTTACCATTAAAATCATAATCGTTGCTAATATTGGCTTCGGTCCACCATTTTTTAGAATCCAATTTACAAATACTTCTTAATTGACTTTGTTTAATATCACTAGTAAAAGGAATTCCAGTAATTGCTAAATAATCTGGCATACTAAGACGAACTTTCCCACCACCAATTATCCAAACGGTATTTTGACTTAAACCTAATACATTATCTAAAATATATTTAATTTTTGCTTCCGTGGTATTTAATCTGACCACCGGTTTTCTTAATAAACCATTATAAAATAATTTTTCTTTTGTGAGAACTATTAAATCATATAAAGTTTCTAAAGTCGTTATTCCAAATATAAAAGATTTAAAGTTATTTATATTTCTAGCCATTTTTCCAAGAACTGGATGTAAATCATTTAGTTCGTGTGAATACTGTAATTCATTTTGTTCTCGTATTTGAACTCTAGATAGTTTTAATAACATTGGTTTCCAAATATAATTACAAAGTTTTTTATAACAATCTTCCAAAAATTTAATTGTCAATTGGTCATAATCAGCTTTGCTTAGTAAAGCTTTCAATTTGTCTTCGCCCGAGTTTAACGAAGTTTGAACTCCATCAGTACTAATAGCTGAATCAATTAAATTTAAATACATATCCATAAGATATCTTAAATCTACGGTAAGCTGTTGAATTAAACTATCAAGAACTTCTAAAGATTGTTTTTCGACAGCTGTCGAAGTTTTAATCTTTAATTTAATTTCTGAAAATTTAGTTAATGAAGTATGCAAATCCATACAATTCATATTAAACCCACTTTCACCCAAATTAAATAATTTTCTTATATCATCATTAGTAAAGAATAAATTCATCATTAATGGATTCAAGAATATATTACTAAGATCTTCGTAAATATTTCCAAATGAAGTTACTAAAGTATCAAATTTATTTTCAATTCCGCCAAGTATTTTGTTGGTTGCGTTTTGAGCTAGAGTATCCATTTTAGTAACTATTACAGTTCTTCTTGCTTCAACGCTCGCATAATCTTGGTTTAATCTTGCCCAAGCATCTTGTGCATCGGTTAATTGTCTTCGAGCTGCGATAATTGCTGGATTCACAATAGTATTTGCATTAACTGGAATACCTCCAGTTAATGCATCCAAATTAGCCTGTGCTAATTGAACCTGTTCTCTAATAGTATTTATTTGATCTAAAATAGTATTTAACTCATTTTTAATTTGAGCATAATCTGGATCTTTATTGTAATTATAAAATATATTTATTTCTTTAGTTAACTGTCTTTCTATAATAGTTCTAATAGTTCCTGAAATAAAAGTAGTACAATCATCTTGCCAACTTTTATAAGATTGATCAAATAATGGTCTATCTATGGCTCCTCTGATAGTAGTAAGATTAGCTTCTGCATTATCACCAGTTAATATAATATCTTTATTAAAATTGATATCATGGTCTTGAATAATATCTTTTAAACCTAATTCATTATAGGCTACTAATTCTTCAAATATTTTAATAATTGGTTGATAATGATTATAATCGGCCACTAATTCCATTCTTCTATCTCTAGAATAATTTCTATGATTTAAATCTTCAACAAAATCATTTATTTCATTATGTTCTAACATAGTTTCAACAATTTTTAAAATAATTTCGGTACTTTGAAATTCATTATTACTTGCTCTAAGTCTATTTAATTCCACGGTTATTTGAGTACTTATAATTTTTACAAGTCCTCTAAATTTAGTATCATCTGGATTAAATTTATTAACTGATCTAGAACTTAGTCTTGAAGTAAAGTTATTAAAATTAGCCGTTTTATTTTCATCGAATTCTTGTTTAGCAAAAGATACTAAATCATATATCGCTAAAAATACAGTAACTGGATTTAAATCAAATTTTTGAATAAGTTTATAAAATCTCATAACTTGTACTAATTGCTTTCTTTTAAAATCCGAAAAAGCAATTGGATCTCTAGATCGAGAAACATCATTAAAAAGTACATCACTTTTAAAAAGATGAATAAATATATAAAGTACATTTATTACAGCGGCTTCATCAATTACCAATTCCTTAGTTCTATCATTAATTAAATTATTAGTCAATAAAACAAAATTAAATTTATATTGAGAACTGATTTTATTCTTTGAAGAATTATCCCGCATATATTTTTCCATATATATTGGATAATATACCATCCCTTTATAAAAAGGAGCTTCTGATAATTGAATATAAAATGTTTTAAGTATTTTAAAAGCTCTTTTAGTAGCTTCTACATAATTTTTATAATCTCCAGATCGTTGTCCAGTTTCTTGATTATCTAATCTTCCAGCAGTTGTATTAGCTTTAGCATTATTCATATTATTATTAGCCATACTAGCAATAACTTTTTCTGGAGTAATATAAAAAGTATTTTTCATAATACTTAGATTAGTAATAGCATTTGAAAATGATATACTATCTGAAAAATGTTTAAGTAAGTACTTATCTAAACATTCATGTTCCTCTTTTCTAATTTGGACAAGAGGAAAAGAACCAAATCTGATTAATTTCATTTTGATTCCTTATTTTTAATTTTGACCAGCTTGCCATTTTTGAGTAGCCTGAGAATAATATCTTTGAAGTATTTCATTTTTAGCATGTTTCCAAGCTCCACGAAAGTGTTTTAATCTTTCGTAAAGTGGATCATGATTTTTTTTAGCTAATGAAACGGCGATTGCACCAATAGCGGCATTTTTCTTACTTTCGTAAGAACGCATTTGCATACCAGCGGTAGTAGCTTCTTCAAGCATTCCATCAATAGTTTCTAAAATTTTTAAAGTATCTTGTAAATCTTCATTTACTTCAGATTCTTGTAAAACTTCCTCAACCTTTTCAGCGGTACTAAGTTCTTTTTTAACATCTTCTAAAATTTTATTAGCTGACATAGTTTTCCTTTTTAATATAATTAATCATATATACTTTTAATTTTTTTTCTAGTAGAATTACCTTTTTCATAATCTCTTACATTTTTAAGTTTATGATCTTTCCAAGATTCTTCGTATTTTGGTTCTTCGCCTTTAGCAATACTATCTTTAAGTTTATTATCATCTATAACCGCTCTTTGTTTTTCAGCGGCTTCATCAAGATCCAAATAAGCTTGTTTAATTTTTTGCTTTAAGTACATATAGAATTGATCAAGATATTTATCTTGGAATAATTCTTGTTTATTTTCTTTTAATTTTTCAGCAATTTCGTCAACACTTAAAAGAACTTTACCAACTTTATACATTAAATCATTAATATCTCTTCCATCAGTTTTAATATGTTCAAAAATATTATAATCTTTTCTACGAGAAGCTACTTTAACTTTTTCAAGAATATCCGTAGTCGTAATATCTTGAGACATAGCTACTTTAGCATATCCCAATAAAAGATCAAAAATATGATCATAAGTACATTTACGGAATTCGAAGAAACTTTTTTGAAAACTTGGATCATTCGCATCAATATTAAATAAAAATCCTAACATACTTTTATCAGTATCTTGAGGATTACCTAACCATTGCATACGACCAGTTTTTATCCAATTAGCAAAAGAATTAAAACTAAATTTAAAACCTTGACGTTCAGTACTATCCATTACTTGAGCATGTTTAGTCCAACAATCATTGATAATCGTTTCTCTAGTATTTTCTTTTTCCTGAATATCTTTAATAAAATCTTTGATTTCATCTTTATCTAATTCATTTGTATTTTTAAGAATTTCCCCAACTTTACCATAAGGTTTTAATAACATTTCAGCAATTGCTCTAGTAGGTGAAATTAATTCTAAAGCTTTCCCTGGTCTCGAAGTACCACTTCTACCAAGCATTTTATATTTAATATTACTTGATCCAATTAGTTGGTAAGGGCTATATAAAGCAACCACGCCAAATAAAAGAGCTTCTTTAATAGTTCTTGCTAATCCTACAGTACTTCCAACAAAGAAATTACTAATAGCATCTTCAACTTTATCATAAGCTGCACCAAGATTTTTATAACCATTTTTAAAAGAATCTAAACTTTCTTCTAGTTGCAATTTACTTGCAAAAATAATACTTTCTGTTAATTCACTTCTTTTATCTTTTGGAAAATCGTTAAATATAAAATTTTCAATAAGGTAACGAGATGTACTTTCATATTTAATTTGAGAACTAAAATCTAAATTGAATTGAGTACCTTCTTCAATCATTTCAAATTTTTTGAGAGTAAGACTCTCTTCGAATTTTTGAAAAGCTGGTAAAATAGTATTTTCAAACAGGTACTCTTTTATAAATTTAGTTTTTTGTTCGTCCGGAATACTTATTAATTTACCATAACCACTTTTCTTATCGTAATAAAATTCTTCGAAAAGTTTATCCGCATCTATATTATATGAACCCATTGTAGTTTCAAATATCAATTCATCATTTTTCAATAATTTACCATATTCGTAATTAACTATAGATTTGAATTTATTTTCAGTTTCTTTATTAAAGAAACCTTTATGTTCGTAAGCCATCTGTTTACCTTATTTTAAATTTTATTGTTCAAGATTTAATAATCTTCTTCTAGTAATTCTTGTTGAATACTTTGTAATAATAGTTGTCCTGAATCAGTACCTGGTAAGCCAGTTTCATCAGTATTTAACGGATTCTGCATAGAACCACCCTTTAACATTTCTTGAATATCAGCAAGAACTGTATTAATATTCTCTTCCTCTTTTTTCTCTTCTTGAAGAACAGTACTAATTCTGATTCTATTTCCAAGATCTTTTTCATTTATTTCTAAAAGAACTTTTCGGTACTTAAAAATCATATCTTCGTATTTAATAATAATATCTTTAAGTAATCCTAGATTTTCTATTTGTTTCATAAGATTAGCTTGTGTTTGACCAACCCATTTAAAATTTCCTGGATCAATGCTTTCTAATGTAGCATTAGTTCTAGTAATTATATTATTTAACATAGTTTCTTTAATTTCTAAATCTACTAATTTTCTTTCGTGTGCCTCAATCTTAGCTTGAATAGCCTCTTTTTGAGTATTTAGATCTTGGGAATAAATATTATAATTAATATTTGGAGCTACATCTTGTTCTGTAGTATTTGATGTTTGTTGAGATGCCATTTAAATTCCTTTATTATATAGGTTTTTGTTAATTTCCAAAATTAACGATAAGGTTTCTCTTACTTAGAACTTCGATCTCATCTTTATTTTTTAAAACGATATCTGCTAACTGTTCTAGTTTATTCGTTAGGTCGTTTAATTTATCATCTTTTTGTTGCTGTTCTCTTTCAAATTCAAAAACCTTTTCTCTTAATGAATCGTTATCAAATCGTAAATGATTTATTTGATCCTTTAGAATTTGAAATTTCTTTTCAATACTTCTAGAATCTAATTGATATTGAGATGAAGAATAATGATCAACGTGATCGAATTGAGGTACTTCTGGAATATTTGGTGATATCATATCATAACTATTATCCAAACCATACGGATTTTGAATGGATATTGTATTATTTAAATTACTATCCATTGATCTAGATCTAAAACTAAATTTATTTTCGTTTGTCATTTTATTTCCTTTATTCAAATTTTGCTATTAATGGTCGCTTTTCTAATTCATTTAATTTTTCTTCCAAATAATCATTTTTAGATATAAGTGTATCTATCCTAGTAAGTACTTTATTAAGTTGTTCTTCTAAAATACTAATTCTGGTTAAATGCTCAAAATTATTTGATTCAAGAACTCGAACTTGATTCTGTAACATTTCTTTTCCCGTTTCCAATAAGGTTGTCATTTTATTTCCTTTAAATTATTCAAAATTAATAGTTAAATCTTTTTTCTTTAATTCTTCAATCTCTTTTTCTAATTTTTTTATATTAACATTAAGTATTTTTTTATCTTCTTTTAATTCACTTATATGATTTTGAAAAGTTTCCCGTTCTATTATACATACCGAATAACTAGTTAAAAATTCATGATTTTTACTAAATAAGGATTTATTAATATTTATATTATTTATTACTTTAAATACTTCCTCTAATGATAATTTTATATTACATGTCTCTACTTTACCATTTATATTTTTATTATTAAAAAATTTTAATAAATCTGTATTATTTTTAACGCCATCTAAATTTTCAATTATTAATTTTTCAATTGCTATTGTATAATCTGATATTGATTCGTCCTCACATATATCTAATAATCTATCTATTTCTTCTTGACTTAATATATCTGCCATTTTATTTCCTATTAATGCAATTCTTTTTCTAATTCTATTGGTTTAAAATTAGTACCAGTAAAATAGGTAATGTTTTCCGGGGTTGGGTCTAATCTATATCCGCGAGTATAACGAAATTGATTCATAATACCATGTGCAATTTGCTTATAAAATTTTCCAGGATAAATATCTAAATTCGAATTACCTATAATTAGAATAGTTAAATATTCTTTATATCCAGGCACTAAAGATTTATACATAAATGGTCTCGTATTAATTATATATGGTTTATTATCTACAATATCGATTACATAATGCCAAGGTAAAAATAAATCCCTTTTTGAACCACCATACATTTCATGAAAATAATCCGACAATTTACTTGTATTAAAGGCCATCGTATCTACTTGGAATAATTCCATTTTCCAAAAAGGATTATTCCAAGTATCCATTATTACCCAACCTTTTGGATGAGTAATGTTCATATTGTTATGTTTAAAAGAATTCTCTACATAATTTTCGTAATGGTAATTCTTCAAACCTTGATTAATTTCTTCTCTCGTCATTTATTTTCCTTTTAATTATGTTGTGCATTTAAAACTTCTCTAAGAATTATTAAATCGGTTGTTAACCCTATATTATAAAAAGCCGATTGAACCGCCGATCCAAATACAGTTGCTTGATTAGTTCTCTTATCATTAATATACTTTTGAGCCTCTATAGCTATTGGGACCGATATGGCCATTGCCCAAATAGTTCTTGCTTGTAAAGAAGCTTTAGATGTTTCGGTATCTGTATCTTGTCCAACCGGTGGGGTCATACTTTTAAAAGTACTTTTACTTTCTTTTTCCAATAAGTCGGTATCTGCTGGATCAGCATAAAAAACTATATTTAAAGCCCCAAGAACTTTTACTGCGATATAAATTTCGTCCATAAAACCTTCCATAGCATCTAATAAAGTATTTAAATCCCTTAATCCCACTTCAAGTTTAGTTTTATACTTATTTATGGCATTAATAAAAGGTTCCGCATCTGCCTCATAATTAAGTTGACCTACATCCGGAACAGTATAATTATTATAATAAGCGTATGAAAGATTGGTTTTGGTATTACAATCTAAATTTGTGGCATCTTGATAATTATTATAATTAGCATATATTTGATAATTATCAAATTGTTTTATAAAATCATTGTAAATGCTATCAAAGTACGCCATGATATTTCCATATTTAATAGCTTCCTGAATTTCTTGGACTTGTCTAAACATTTCCATAAAATCACATTCAAATTTAGATACTTGTTTGGCCATACTATAATTTTGTAAAAAGTTCCCAACCCCTTTATCTAAGGTTGCTATTAATTTAGCAAAAACTCCATCTACTTTACCAATGGTTGGATCATATACGCCACGAGGATTTTCCTCTCCATTTAAACAATCGGTACATCTTAAAATTTTTTCGGTTAATTTTTCTACTAATGGTCCAAGAGGTTCCTCATTAAAATCTCTTTTAATAATATCCCAAAAGGTTTCGCTATAATCACAATCAGTATTTTCTATATAATCTAGAGCATCTATTCTTCCTAACATATAATTATCTATATTTTTTAAAAATTCGGTATATTTTTTAAAATGTAAGATAACGATCCAGTCAGTATTTTGATTAAAATATAATCTGTCGTCTTTATAATCTGGGCTCATGAAGTTTATCATTAATTTTTCCTTAAAATTTTATGTATTGTGTTATCGTAACTATTACATGCTCATATTCATCGGATCGCCTGATACAATCATCGCTTGTACTATTGGACCAACTACTGTAGCACCTAATGTACTCGTTGGCATACCACTATTTAAATCCATTGGTACTCCAGTCATAATCATGGCTGAACCACATGGAAATATAACAGTATCCCCCATCCGAGCGGTTGGCATACCAGTATTAAGGCTCATTGGATCGCCGGATACAACTATTCCAGTGGCTGGTTGAGGACCTGGTCCAGCTGGTGGAGGAGGCCAAAAACAAGTACCAAAAGCAGTATCTCCAATTCGGGTAACTACCATATTATTTCCTTTATATCTAGTTATATATCTAGTAATATAACTAATTTATTTTCTATTTCCGATATTTTTATTAAATTTTTAAAAAATTTATTTTTCGGTTTTGGAATTTTTATTTTATTATCTGAAATTTCAAATACTCTATATATTTTATGTATTGGTATTAAAATTTTTCCATATTTTTTAGTTTTAATTAACATAAGAATTTTTGCATGTTCTATTTCTATATTTTTAGAAGTCAGTCCAATTAATTTATTTAAATTAAAAACTGGAAAAATCGTATTCCGAATAATACCAAAACCATAACTCGGAGAATTTAATTCACCCGTTTTTGTAATTTTTATATCCTGAGTTCTCATAAATTCTATTATATTTTCCGCTGGAAAAGCAAATATTTCATCCGAATTTGGTAATTCAAAAACTGCTATTTTCATATTAATCCTTAATATTGAAATAATATTCCTCGGTCATTGTAAATTCCACCAACATTTTTATAATAATTAAGAACTGGATAAAAAGATTCAAAAATTCCATTTATAATAATATCCTCTTGATATGTATCATAAAGAACTATTGGACCACATAGAGTATCGAAAGGTTTTATATATCCTTTTTTACTGAATGAATACTCCGCGTAAAAACTATTTAATTGAAATCTTTTATTTATTGCGTCTAAATTAGTCTCATCTAAATTCATAACTTCGTTAATTTTTCTAGTACTACTTGTACTTAAAAATTCATATTCCGAAGCGGCCGATAAATTTTTATAATGTATTGTTGTATCAAACGTCTGTTTATTAAAATCATATCTTAATGTTAATTGATACCAGTTACCTGGAACAAAGTTTACAAAAATTTCAGAATGATAACCATGAAAATCAATATTTAAAGTCATATCTCTTTCATTATAATATATACAATTATTATTAATTGGATCGGATATTAAAACCTGTCTTGAAACATCATAATATGAATTTCTAAAACTTGTATTCATAAAAGCATTTCTTTTAAAGAAAAGAATTAAAGTAAAACTTTCATTAGTGAATTTATTCTTACAAAACATATCGTCTATTATAACATGGTTCGGAAAAGTATAATTACCTGATTTTCTAGTTTCTAAATACCAATCTTTTCCTCTCATTGATAACGGTTTACCTAATGATTTATAAGGATAAACTTTATTATAAACGATTCTAGTTTCTTCTTTGGATTTATTAAAAAAATCATAATATGCTAAAGCTCCATATAAATCTGGAAAATAGTTTTGACCAAAGGTTATATTATTAATATCTATTCGATCTTCTTGTAGATGAACATCGTATATCTTACCACAGAATTGTTTTAACCCACTTTTATCCATACCTAAATAATATAATCCCGTTTCAGTCGTACTGGATTCTTCATCTGTATAAGTATCGGTTCCATAAAATCTTTTTAATTCTAAAGTATGGTAATTATAATTTCTAGTATAAACCATAGTATAAATAACTTCTGGAAGTATTTTAGCATCTGGAATATCAGTAATATTAATTTCAAGTTTCTTTTTCATTGAATCTGAAATAGTTCCATCTAAATTTGAATCGACAGCTGAGCCTAAATATTGCGTAGTATTATCTACTATACTTTGACCATCAATGTATTTATCAAAATTTAGTACTTCTAATTGACCATTATTAATTTGAATAATTAAATTTCTATCTAAATTTATTTGAAGCAATGGTATTCCATAAGTTGGTAAAGAATTTTTTAATAAATCAGTTACGTGATTATTTAATGCTTCTGTGGAAGCATCTGCTACATTTACTCCAGTTTTTTCTTCGATAATATTTAATTGATTTTGAACCACTTTAGATATACCATCTTGAATTAAATTAGTATTATATTCTTCCATAGTGCTTGCACCAAGTTTTAATTTCTTCGTTTCCGTTTGAACTATATTTTTAAGTTCCGAATTATCTGGTAAATTACATAATGGTTCAGAAATAGTTGGTTCTATATTATTTCCTGGATTAATTTTAGGTAATGCATTTAAAAAAGTTGCCTTTAAAGTTTCCTCTATTCCAGTCGCAGATTTACATATTTTAGTATTATCAGATAAATCCATTGTAACAGTTTCTATAATTTCAGCATCCATATTTTCTATATTAATTGTTGTAGTATTTGCTTCCGAAAGAGCTTCTTTATCTTCTTCTGAAAGTTCTGGACAATCAGGTAAAGTACTTGGATCGTCTATACCATTATTTATCATATCTAAAGCATCGTTTATATCTGATTCAGCTGTATCTAAACTTTCTTTAGATACGACTCTTTGAATTGAATCTAAAAGAACTAAATCACTTAATGTTCCATCGTAACCATAATTATTTAATAACATTGATCCAAGATTATTTAAATCTAAAGTTTTATTATTTATAATTAAACCATCATCTTCATAATACGCCTGATTTGAAACTTCAAATGTAATACTTATACTAAATTTACTTTTATTTTTAAAAGTTTTAAATTGAGCTCCAAGGCCATTATAATCCATAATATTATTTACAGTTGGTGCTAATTCAAATATATTTTCTGGTACTAACATTTAATTTCCTTTAATTTATTATTATTTAGTTCTTTAATATAGAAATAGACTTTGAAAATATTTAAGTTTTTATCTATAGTTAACTATCTGTACACTCACTACAGATAGTTAACTATTGATACCATCAACTAAAGAGACAAATGTATATAGATAACTATAGTTATCCTGTTTTAAAATATTTTTTAACGACAAGAATATACCTTAATAGAGAAATTCTCTATTAAGGTATTAAATATTAATTCCAAGATATTAATTCTACATCTTCCTTATTAACACATACTTCTACATCTTTCAATAATTTTTGATATTTTCCCAAAGCACTGGATTCCATAATTTTATAATCCGAAGCTTTTTCTAAAATTTTAGTTATTAATTCATCCTTGGTTTCGTCAAGATCTCTTGATACTAATAAATTATCAATAAATGGAGTTTTTACATTATTATCTATTATATAATTATTTGCTTCGGTTTCTTGATAAATCCAAGATTCTCTTTCGTTAACCGGATAAATAATTCTCGAATTTTCGTAATCCATTCTAAGTTCGATTATTTTATTTTCTTTAATTTGATTTAATGTTAAATTTCCTTCTTGACCTTCAGGTTGAACCCAATTAAAAGTAAGATCATGTAGGTAAGATAATTGTTCATCGGTGAGTGGTCTAGTTTCGTTATTAACGTTAGTGAAAAATTTAGTATTTAAATCACTGTCGTCATATTCTAAATATATATAATCTTCCGATATATCTGGAGGAGTATTTTTTCCATACACTCCATTTGGATATAAATCATTTTCTATGTAAATATTATTTACCTCATCGTTTAAATATTCACCATAATTCCATACTATTAATTTCATTTAATTTCCTTTAAAATATTATTTTTACTAATCCGTTACCACCACGGCCGGTACTCACATTAGTATAAGCATAAGCGTAAAAACCTATACCTCCACCACCACTACCATAACCACCATTACTACCAAAACCATAACAAGCTCCACCATTACCACCATTACTATATCCAGAAGATATACCACCATATCCATAATGGTAGGAATATTTTGCTCTAATGCCGTCTTTACTACTAGTATAACAACCATTTCTAGAACCACCATTACCATAACCACCAGAACCAGAACCACCACTAGCGCTGTATCCACCGGCAGAAGTTGTTCCACCGGCTCCACCATTTGACCAAGTATTGGAAATAGAGTTACCACCAGCACCAATAGAAATAACTAAAGATTGACCATCACTATAATTAATGGTCTTTGTAACTATTGTACCTGCGGTACCACCAGTAGCGGTAGTTTGTTGACCCGAACCACCACCACCTGCTCCAAGTAAACATATGGTTACATCGGTATTAGCTGGAAAATCTTTTCCAGCTATTAAAGTTTTAGAAGTTGTTACTATGATAGGAGAAGTAAATGCTGATGGAGGAGGTGGTATATATATTTCCCAAACCTTTATTTTATTAGCATATAGTTTATTCATTTCTTTACCATTAGCTATTAATTTTCCACCGTTTTCTGGTATAGTTATACCAAATATTTCTAAACCCATAATAATCCTTTATATTAATAATAGGTGAACCCTTTACGCGTCTGTACCGTCATTAGTTAAATAAACTGTACCCGTATCTTCATCCACCCTCATTTTAACGACCCCACCGACAGTACTTGTAGCCCAAGTAGTTTTAGTAGCTAAGTCATCTATACCTACTCCACTAACAGTCGCCGCATCTATACCAGAATTGGGACCATCTATTTTTAGAATTTCTTCTAATAGATTTTCAGTACTTAATTTAGTATTTCTTAAATCCTTTATATCTGCTCCAACCATCTGTCCAATAGTACTTAATGTATCTGCCATAATTTTTTCCTTTATAAATCAATTTTATTATTATTTAGTTCTTTATATAAAAATAGACAATTATTGAGGAGAGTATTGCTCCAATCATTAAATTATACCATTTCGAATATCTTTTATAAGTTTTGGATATTTATAATAAAATTTAGATTTTGTTTTATTATTAATACTTAACATTGTCATATATTTTTCATTATTATTATTAATAGTGTTATTACTACCATTTGAGAAAATACTTGAAAATTTAATATTCGCTAATACATTATTATCTCTAATAATATCGTTTGTTAATATCGATAATTTTCTATAATCTGAAATTTGTAAAGGTATATTTATATACAAAGTTCTTTGATATACAATTGGACTAATAATCATAGTCTTTAAAGTATCTCCATCTTTCATTAATATTTTGCTATCGTACCCGCTATAATAAGTAATATTTGTATCTGTTCCATCATATGTAAATTCTCCTATTACTGTATTATTATGTTGTATATATCCAAAAATATTTTCAGTTAATGATTGAGAATAATCGATTAACATATCTATTATAAAAGGATTTGATTTTAATTCAAAAGTACTTGGATAATCTGTTCCAATTGGATCGTAGTAATGTATAATTTCTGGAACATTTATACCATAAGTATAACTTCTGTTAATTATAGAACCATTTTTTAATTCCACCATTATATTAATAGTGTTGTATCCTGTTGTTACCGTTTCTCCTGGAAAATTACTTGGGGTAAAAGAAGGAGTTTCTGTAATATTAATTTTAGATTCGCTTCTACCAGCGTAAATATCTTCCGAATCGGTAAGATTATTATATAATGGATGATCTCCGTAATTGGTTCTTAAGAATCCCACATTAACGGAAGTTCTATCATAATTACCAGTAAAGTAAGCTCCAAAATTAGTAATTAATTTATTAGCTGTACAAAAGAAAGCCCCCGATTTATATGGAAAATCACTTGCCTCGGTAGAGCTAGTATAATTACCACCATGATCGGTTATAATAAATATTCCATTACCAGCTTCTCTAAATAAAAGAAGATTTGTAACAGCATTATCAGTAATTCTAGGAGTGGTTAAATATTTTGAACTCATAAATAAAACACCACAATAATCATTTAGCTCAGTTAAAGAAGGATTTAATAAACCATCGCTATAACTAGAACTCGTTTTATAAGTTAAAGTATATCCCATAATTTTAGCAACCCCAGCGAAACTAGTTCTAAAATCACTTGTTCCAGTTTCATTAATATTATAACTTTCCCCAGTGTTTGCATCACCAAGTACCAAAATATTTTTATTGCCTTGTGATACTTTATCGGTATTTGATATAAAATCCATAGCATTTGCTAAGTACCTAAAGGAAGCGTTTAAATCGGAAAAAACTTTCCAAGAGGTATTATATCGATTATTATAAAATTTTGGGAAACCTCCATCAAACAATACATTTCCTTTACCATCTTGAACGGTTGCTATAAAAGGATTAGCTGGACTTAAATTATCGTAAGCGATGTATTTAGCTAAAGTTGGTGTTTCATTAACAGCTGATAAAACATTAATTACATCAGTAGAAAAATCAAAATATACATCTTGTTTCGTTGGGTAAATACCAGGAGGAACCGTAGGATTTAAATAATCATTAATTGTTACTATTTTGGTAGTACTTTTAATACTATACGGAAGTGTTCCAATATTTATATATTTCTTACTATAATCACTTGAAATTATTTTAATTTTGTCTATGTTGGTTTTAGATGTTATTTTAATACTTAAATTTTTAAAATCATTGATATTATCCATAACTAACCCATCGGTACAACAAGTATCCCATCTAAAGGTTCCTGTACAAACTCCAGTACTTGAATTAAAACTTGCTTCACCTTGATCATCCTGTACTACTAAAGAGGAATTCTTTGGTAAACCACTGATAGTAAAAGTAATATCTCCAGTCGTATTATCTTTGTATTGACTAGCAATTGCATGAATAGAAATTTTACCAGTACTTAAATCTTTATAAAAATATAAAGTAAGGCATCTGGTTTCCTGCCACACTGGAGCGGCAGATGCTTCAAAAGTGGTATTATAACCATAATATGTTTTTGCATCTACTGTTCCGGTAAAGGATAAGGCTTCTTTGCCGTCTATATAATATTTTTGTATTTCCATAAGGATCCTTTATATATCTCTAATATTAATTAAAAAGATTTGATCAATATTATCGTAATTTATAAATTTGCAAGAGGTTCCATCTTTAGTTATACTAATAGTACAAACAGCTTCCGAATTAATATAAGTATCATAAGTATCTGAATCTGTTACCTGATCCAATAATTTTACGTCGTAAATTGCCTTTAATCCATTTATACCAAGACTTAATAAATCTAAATTAAAGCTTGAACTAGCCGCAATAGACACTTCGTTATTATAAGATCTTTTATTTGGAGTTAGTTTATTTATAGAACCATTTTTATAATATGTGAATAATGTATCCATATCATTTAAAATAGTATTATCTGGAATATAATTAAATAAAGTTTCTGCTAATTTTAAATAAGTTCCATCTGTTTGTAGTTTATAAGCATCATTAGTATCTAAATTAAATAAATAATTCTCTAAAGCATTAATACCTTCTGGAATGAATACATTTTTAAACGTACTATTATTTTGAGACATACATGCAAAACCGTATGGTTGGGGACCTTTAAACATTTCTAAATCAGCAGCATCATCTAAATCAAATTCAATTAATGAATTATCGACTATCGTATTACTGTCATTTTGAGTAGTCCAACACTTGACAATATTTCCAACTCTTTGTACTTTAATGGTTGCCCCATCTTTATAATTATTCCAAGTACCACCATCAGAAATAGTATCCGATTTATCTTCGATTATTCTTTCTCCGTATTTGGATCCTTGTAAATAATTATAAACTACTCTCCAGTTAAAACTTTCATTATCTCTTAAAGCAGATAAAGTATATTCTCTTCCGGTATTTGGATCTTTATAAAATGCTATTACCACACCCATTCTATCATCGTCAGCTACATCAGAAGTTAACTTAGAATATAAAGTATAATCCGTGTAATATCTTTCACTAATAAATCCAATAAAAGTCCTAGAATTAATAGTACTTTTTATAATATCGTTTGCTTCATCGTATTCCCATTGATTTAATTCGTCCTTATTTGCAGGAAAATTCCCAGAAGAATTATGAGAAAATCTATACCAATTTTTGAATACCTCTAATTGGGATTGTCCACCTGCGGCCAATCTTTCGTCTATATCTATATTTGTCGCTAATCTGGTACGGATTAAAGAAGGATATATATTATTATGATTATGTTCTATATTTGATACTTCTATTCCATCATTTGTAAGCTTACCATTTATTTCCAAATCAGTTTGTATTATTTGCTCTCCAGTCGTTAAATCATTTCTAATGTACTTTACATCGGCTGCGGAAATATCTTGTTTAGTAATACGCAAATCTTTTATATCTGTTCCAACCATACGTCCAATAGTACTTAATGTATCTGCCATAATTATTCCTTAATTTTATCTTCGTAAGAAGACTGATTTTGTATATTTTGCTGAGTTTCGTATTTTGGAGATGTTCTCATATTTTGATAAGTATGGTTGCCAGCATAACCAAGTAATGCACCAAGGGCCAAATTAAACTCCGGGCTCAATTTTCCAAAAATAGTTAAACCAACTACCGAAATGGCTAAACCAACTACCATACCTAATACTATATTATTAGTTTTTTGTCTATGTAAATCTTTTGGAGATAATTTTTCTTCCATATTGAAATCCTTTAATTTTATAATATTTAGTTCGAAAAGGATATTTAAACTTTAAATAACTATTCATAGTGTCAACTAACCTACTATAGCCAGTTATTTCAAAAAGACAAAAAATTTTAAAACCTAAAATTTAAGAAATAGTTAAATTTTCAATCCTTTATAACACCGGAAAATAGGGGACTTGGTTTTTGATTTTAAGTTTATTTTAAAATCTGTTAGCTAGAGATTTTAAAAACAAACAACTATTAATAGTTAACTATTGATACCACGCACTATGAATAGTTAACTAAGTATCGTATGTTAGTTATTTACGTTTATTTTTAGGACAGGAAAATACTTCTGGGATATCCCAGAAGTATTTAAAAGTTTTAGAGAAACTAGAGATTATACTCCAGCACCACCTTCACCAGCTACACCCATTCCAGCGCCATCTTGGTCACCTTCTTTGAACATATATTGAAGTTTACATGCATAACCATCAAACTCACCAGCTGTTACTGAATCAAGTGTGATTACATTACCAGCAACTGAAGCAACATTTACAGCAATCGCATCACCATTGTTTGGATCGTAAACGATAACTTCACCATAGATAATACCGTCAGTCATTGGAACGTAAGTTACAGTAACATCGTCACCAGAAACAGTTAGTGAACCATCCATACCTTCAAGTTTCATCATTGGAATCCATTTGTCAGCGTAAACTTGAGCTTCATATTGAGCATTAGCAATAGAACCAACAACTGTTTTATCAGAATTAACAACATCTAATGAAGTATTAATAGCATTTTCAGCAGCCACTGCTCTATCAGTTTCAGTTTGGATTGCAGCAGTTCTATCAAGAACTTCTTGAGCTAAGTTATCAGCAATAACAGTTTCAGCAGCAAGTGCACGAGCTTCTTCAGCATCAACATCAGCAATTCTATTAGTAGTTTCAGCAGCGATAGCATCAGCGTTAACTAACTCAGCAGCAAGTGCTCTATCAGTTTCAACTTTAATACTTGAAGCTACAGAACCAGCAACAGTTTCATCACCATTAAGAATAGTGATATTTGAAGCATTAGCGGTTTCAGCTGCGACAGCTCTATCAGTTTCAACTTGAAGTGCAGTTTCAGCAGCAGTTTTATTACTTTCAATAGTACTATTTACAGAAGCTAATTCAGTTTCCATAGTGCTTTGAATAGCAGCATCAGCAGCAGCAAATTCATCTCTTACAGTGTTGTCAGCTGTTTTGTAATCTGTAACCGTTTGAGCAATCGCATCTGCGTTTACCTGTTCAGCAGCAGCTGCACGATCAGTTTCAGAAGTAATTAGACTTTCAACTCTTGAAATTTCAGAAGTTCTAGAAGTGATTTCAGCATCAATTGCAGCTTGTAAAGCAGCTTCAGCAGCTAAAGCACGACCTTTTTCAGAAGATACTAAACCACTAAGTTCAGTAAAGTCAGCTATCTTAAGGAATGATTTTGTTGTGAAGTCAGTCGGAGTATAATCTCCACCAGTACCTTCAAGTACAACATAAACATCTTTTTCAGCAGTTACATAATAAGCTTGACCAGCAATTAAATCATCTTCAACTAAACCATCAATTGAAGTTTGATCCTCTGTTGGATTAGAAATTACATCTACAGAACCTTTCCACGCAACACCACCAACAATTGAACCTTCGACAGCATTAAGACGATCAGAAAGAGCAGTATCTGCAGAACTACGAGTACTTGCTTCAGTAGCAATAGCATTTTCAGTAGTTGTTTTATAATCGTTAGCCATTGTAGTTAAATCATCAATACGAACATCAACGCGAGAAACTTCAGTAGTTCTAGCAGTTACTTCGTTATTGATAGCAGTTGTATTAGCAGCTTCAGCAGCAAGCGCTCGAGTAGTTTCAACAGCTACAGCATCATCAGTATATGTTTTAGTAGCTACTCCTTCAGTACGAATAGCAATTTCATTATTAAGAGCCTCTTCTATACGTTGTTCTTCAGCGATTGCGCGAGATGTTTCAATAGCTATTTTAGAATCTACAGAACCAACTACAGAACTATCCCCATTAAGAACAGTTACTTTATCAGCATTAACAGTTTCAGCAGCAAGTGCACGAGCAGCTTCTGCATCAATAGCAGCAGTTAAAGAAGTATTAAGTGCGTCAACAGCAGTTGCACGATCAGTAATCTCTTGACCAATTTTAGTATCAAGAATACCTTCAGCAGCAAGTGCGCGATCAGTTTCTACTTGAATAGCAGTATTACGGTCTTCAACTTCTTGAGCAATAGCTGCCGCGTTATCTCCACTAGCAGTTCCCACAAGAGATTCAAGTTTACCAAGAGTATTACCATTAGTACTTGCACCATCTACGATGTCTAAATTTTGTTGAACACGGTCAGCAATTTCTACATTTAAACTAGTTTGTAAACTTTTTACAGCTTCGGCAGATGCCGGTACCGCAGTACCACCAGTAGTTGTATCATTAATAATATCCCCATAAGATACACGATCTTTAAGAAGTGGTACCGTACGAGTTCCATATTGTCTTATTTTATTTATAGCCATAAGTTTTCCTTATTTTAAAAAATTTTTTTGGACTGTATTAAGGATAATTTCGCCCATTCATTATCCATATATATTAGTTATTATGTTAAAGTAGTAACGTTATTCGTTATTTTTCTTTAACGTCTTCTACGGAACTGGTTTCTGTTAAAATCAGATTGGTTTGATTTTTTAGTCATATATAAATCGTTTTGTAATTCAAATTTTTCAAGATTACATGATTCTAATTGAGATTCTAAAATATCTATACGTTCTATAAGTTCCTCGATTACCCTATCATTAAGATATCGGTTATTGTTATTGTTATTGTTATTGTTATTGTTATTGTTATTGTTATTTCGCTTGAATTGCATATTACTACAGTATGAATTAGTCCTTGTTTTATCAAGGTCCCGTAATTTTTCAATTACACCTTCTGGAGCCGTTCTATTGGAACTTATACTAGATCTTTTTCTAGCATAAGTTAAATCTCCATTATCACCACCATCTTCAAATTGTGAAATATTATAATATCTTCTTGGTAAACTCATAAGTCAATCCTTATTTAAGTCTTAAATAAGTACAATAAGCTGTACTATTATTTAAATTATTATCATTTAGGAATTCAATACGTTTATCCATTTGGTTAACTTTATCGTTAACTATTATCGTTTCGCTTCCAATATCAATATTTAAATCTATAATATCACCAACTGGAGCATTACCTAACGTTATAAAGTTAATAGATTTATCAGAGTCCCAATGAACTACACATTTATCTTTTTCAATTGTAAATGATAAAGTACTAGTACTAGCAATTCCGTTTGGATCATTAACAGCTGTAAGATACGCCGCTTTAAAATCTTCCGCGGTTTCACCATTAAGTTTATAAGTATCTTGAGCTTTAGCGTTTATACCTAAAAATCTCTCATCTGATTCAGTTTTAGTATATCTATCTTTTTCCGCTTGTATCGCTCTTTGAACTTCTTCATTTAATAAATTAACGGTAGTATTTATTTTAGTATCCAAATCACCTTCTGCAGATCTTGCTGTAAGAGATTCAGTCGCAATTTTAGAATCTAGTACTTCCTCTTCAGTGGTACTTCTTTGAATTTCCGTATCTAAATCATTTCTGAGTGAATCTAAATTTCGTGTAGTATTTGTAACGAAAGCTCCAAAAGCTTTGTCATTTACTATATCAACATTATTAATTAAATCAACTATTTCTTTAAAAGAATCTGCGTCGGCTGTACTAAGATTTAATATATCACTAATACGTTTTCTTTCGACTTCTAATGAATTTTCTAATGAATTTTCTTTAAATGTAGCTCGGGATACTTCATTATTTATAGCATCCATTAAAGCATTATCCTTTTGGATACTTCTTAAAGTTTCATTATTTAATCTTAGATTGATATCATCATGTTCTGCTTGATTACTAGAAATTAAATTATTTAATGCTTCTAATATTTCATTTTCTTTTATACTAGCTCTAGTAATTTCATTATTTAGATTAGTATTTGAATCAGCTTCTATTTCATCTTCTCTAAGAATTGCTCTCGAAGTTTCATTTTCTAAATTAATATTAGTATTATCTATTCTTTCACCGAGATTGGTTTCATTAATTCTTGCTGATTGTTCTTCCGCTTTTATACGAGCATTTAAATCATCAGATAATTGATTTTCTGCCGTTTTAGCTCTTGAAGTTTCGTCATTGATAGCTAATAATGTTTTAGCTTCTAATACAGAAATACTAGTATTAATGTTATTAACACTGTCTGTAAATTTAGTATCTAAAGTAGTTTCAGCTGATTTTGCTCTTGAAGTTTCGTTATTTATTTTTAAAAGTAAATCTTGTTCAACCGAAACTGCTCGTTGAATTTCATTATTTATCTTAGCATCTAATAAAATATCTCTATCATTAGAACCTTGGTTATTATTATCAATCTGTTCTTGAAGATCTGCTTCAACTTGTTTAGCTCTAACTATTTCATTATATGTTACTTCTAAATTCGATTCTTCTTTATCGGTTGCTCTTTGAATTTCATCATCTATTTTAGTATTAAGATTATCCAAATTGGTATTAGTTTCCGATGCAAAGTTAGCAAAAGCTTGATCATTATCAGTATCAATACTATTAATTAAATCAACAATTTCTTTAAAAGAATCTAAATCAGATGAACTAAGTTTAAGTATATCATCTATTCTAGCACGTTGTGTATCAACTCTAGCATTCAAATAATTTAATATACGTTTTTCTTCTTTATCCGCTCTAAGAATTTCTTCTGTAAGATTTTGAGCATTTATTTTTTCAGATTCTAAAGCTCTAGCAGTTTCATCTTCTAATAATTCGATAATATCTTTTTCGGCTTTTAAAGCTCTAGTATTTTCAGCAATAATTTTATTATTTAATCCACTTTCCGCGGTACTTGCTCTAAGTGTTTCTGTACTAATTTTTCCATCTAGAATCTTAATTTTATTAACGGTTTTAGTATTATTTGTATCTATTTGATCTTGGAGATCTTGCTCAGAATCAGTCGCTCTTTGAATTTCATCATTTAACTTATCAGTTAAAGTATTTTCAGCATCTTGAGCTCTAAAAATTTCATCGTTTAAGTTATTACTTGTATTTAATTCGGCTGCTTTAGCTCTATCAGATTCTAAACCAATTTTAGCATTAAGATTACTTTCTATTAAATCTTCATTTGTAATAGCTCTATTGGTTTCTTCTGTTAAAGAATTAATTATTTCATTTTCCGAAACAACTGCTCTATCAATTTCATTATTTAAACTATCAGTAATATTTTTAGAAAATGTAGCTAATGCTTCGTCATTTTCTGTATCAATACTATTAATTAAATTAACGATTTCTTTAAAAGAATCTAAATCTGTCGTACTTAATTCCATAATATCATTAATGCGTTCTTCTTGAGTTTTTAAATCTTCGTTACTAGCAAAATAAGTACTATCTTTACCATCCAATAAATCTGCATTTACCGCTGTAGCATTAATTCCTAAAAATCTATTATCCGAAATATTTTTATTATAATAACTTTTTTCATGTAAGTGGCTATCATCTAGTATTTGAACTTCTATATTTTTATCAGTACTTCCATCTAATGAAATTTCACCTTGAGCATCTCCACTAAGACTTAACTTAATTTCTTTAGCGAGACTAGTAGACGTTCTAGCATTTCCAGTTGTATTAGCGTTAATTAAATCTGGTAATCTATCTTTATTAAGAGTACCTTGTTTAATTTTAGAAGCGTCTATGTTTGATAAATTAAAACCATCCCCATAAAGAGCTTCCGCGGTAACGTTTCTAGTAACCATTAAATTATTATAAACATAAGCATTTTTATTTTTATCAGTTTTAAATGACCAAGTTCCATCAGCATTAACGAAACCAATTTCATCTTCTAGGGTCCATCTAACATATTCTCTAGTTACCCAAGATTCATCTGCTGTTTCAACTGATCCAAGAACTCCACCATCTTTTAAAGATCTTAAAAAACGGTCTTCTCTATTTTTAGGATAAAGTACTGATCCAGTATCATCTTTCTTGCTTTCCCAATAAAGACCAGCATAGCCTTTTTGAGAATTCTGTAACCAACCATAAAAATAATTATTTTCATCTATGTAAAAATCATTATTTGGTAAATTTAGTTCTGTGCTTAATTCAGCCATATTTAATCCTTATTATAATTCAGCTTCATAAGCTGTTTTGAAATCCTCGAAATTTATAGAATTTGCTAATGATTTTCCAAAAAATGAAACAGTTTCATTTATCATATCAAATTCCATTATTTTTCCATTATATTTCCAATCATTATGTTCCTTGTCTAACCATTGGTAACTTTTTAATGTAAGAAAGTCGTTTTCATCCGATGAAAATTCATAAAATGTACCATCGTCCTTTAAATCATTTATATCAATATAAGTTGGTATAATTGATTTAAAATAAGTTGTTATGTTATAAAAATTTTTCTCTGATGTTCCAGCATTTTCATTTAAAACGAAATTATCTATATCGTGTCCTGCTAATGTTCCAGCATCATATGAAGTATCTCCAGGAATCCCTGGATCACCTTTATCACCTTTATCGCCTTTATCGCCTTTTGGTCCCACCGGACCCTCTATACCTTGAAGACCTTCTGGGCCTTGTGGACCTTCATCACCAACATCTCCTTTAATACCTTGAGGACCTTGAGCACCTTCTGGGCCAGTAGGTCCTTGAGGACCTTGATCACCATCTTGACCAGGCAAACCTTGATCACCTTTTGGACCAATAGGACCTTGAGCACCATCTTGACCATCTTGACCATCTTTACCTGCTGGACCAATAGGACCTTGAGGACCAGTTGGGCCCTGATCTCCTTTAGGACCATCGCTTCCACGTGGTCCTAAATTTCCCTGATCTCCTTTTGGACCAATAGGACCTTTTGGACCAATAGAACCTTGAGGACCAACTGGTCCCATATCACCCCGATCACCCTTTGGTCCAGTTAATCCAGTTTGACCTGGTTGACCTTGTGGACCGGTATCTCCTTTATCCCCTTTATCCCCTTTCGGTCCAATAAATTTGGAAAGATCGTCAAAAATAGCTATTAATTTAGCTAATGATGGATAAGTATTTTTAGTTGTACTAGTATCTTCATTTATAAAAACTATATCAACATCCGAAGTTTTATCGTCTGTAGTAAAGCGTTTAAGAAATTCTAGAATATTCCAACCATTCGATAATAATATTCTTACATTATTATTTAATTCTTGTAAATTCATATTAATCCTTTATGTTAAAGAAAATGTTTCCGATGTTATTTCTGGTGTATCGAGAACATCTGGCAAATATATTTTATTGAGTAAAGTTGTATTTTTTGTAATTTGATTACCTAGAGTTATTAAGGTATTCAAAGATAATATTCCTTCTTCTAATTTATCAGCTGTAATAAAACTAAAATCAATTTTATCAGTAGCGTTTGTTAATTTAAATTGTATAGAGATTACTACTCTGGTATCACTAGGTATATCTTCATTTAATACTCCAAGTAAAAATGGAATATCCTTTGTAGAATCTGGATCATCGAAGTACAGGCAAATACTTCTAGTAATATTAGTATTTTCGATCGCTTCTATAATACATGTAAATTCGACAGTATCTTTATCAATTACTCTAAATAAATCAATATTTTTTTGATACCAAAATGAGTAATCATTTATATTTACATTTGAAAGAGCCGGAATATCATCATAACTTACTCTAAAATATTTTGGAAATGTTATTATATCTGGCTCTAGTATTTCCGCTTTTCCATCATCTAAAATAATGGTTTGTAAATTTGCCATACGCTATCCTTTTTAATTAAGAAATATAAATAGTACTTAAACCATAACTTGAATATACTAATCCTGAACCAGCATTTTCTTCCATTGTTTCTAATAAACTATTTATTTGAGTCTGTGTTAAATTATAATTTTTTATAATTTTTAATCTGTATTTATTTGTTTCCTTTATTGTTTCTTTCTTCTGATCTATTTTTAGTCTTGTTCCAAGACCTTCGGTATTATTATAAATAATAAAATTATTATATTCTGAATTAATTAATATATTTTCTGGAATATTATTTGATATTGTCTTAAATAATTTAAAACTTTTATCGGTATTTGATTTACTATAAAGAGTACTGTTTATAATTTCATCCGATTTAAATAAAGAATAATCTTCCTTATTTATTACCGGAATTAATTCTAAACGGCCTTCATTAATATTATATTGTAATATATAAATATCTGAATATATACCAGAATCATTTAAAATAAGTTTGTTGTTAAATTTTAATATTATTTGACGTTTCCCTATTTCTATTAATGCGCTATCACGAATAATGTTATAACTTATTTCCGATGGTATTGTACTTAAATCTCTTTTTGTTCCGGTATTTGTACTTGTTTCTGAAGTACTAAAAGGAAAAATATCTAAATTTTCTATAAAATTTATTAATTTTAATTTTATAAATTTTTTCAGATTTTCTAAGTCTGGATCAAATTCATCACATAAATAATTAATCCCAGTATTTATATTTATAATATTTATATCTTCTGTTTTATTTACAAAAGTATTTAAAATAGTATCGTTAAAAATTTTATCGAACAGAAACGTATTTTCATTAGAAAAGGTTTGATAAAAGTTATTTAAATTATTTTGGATATCGTATGTATTATTTTCATAATCTATGTTATTTATGTAATCCTGAGGAATTAATTTAAGAGTACATTTATAAATTTTTTTAGAATCCCTATAATTTTTTAAATTAATATAAGTTTCTTTATTGTTTATAATTTTAAATTCATTTAAACTTAAACTATCAATAATGGTAGTCTCAGATATATTTTCGCTTAATAAAATTCCGTTTTTAGTGCAATCCAGATTTTTAATAAGTTCTAAATTAGATAATAAAAAAGTTATTAAATCTTTTTGTAAGTATTCGAAGGTACATATAAATGATGTTATAAATTCGGTACTAAATTTAAAACCAAAAAATAAAGTTTTTGTAAAAAATGTTTCTTTTTCGTTTACAATATTTTTAAAAGTAACATCAGTGTTAAATAAAATATTAAAATTTATTTTATTTTTAATTCCGTCTGGATTATCCAAAGCATTTAAAACATTATCTTTTTTCATTTTAATACTAGAATTCTGATAAAAAACATTATTTAAAAACCAATAATCAAAATTTTTAATAATTTTTAATTTTGTAGGATTTTGTACTCCAAATTGTTCTGGAATTGGAAGTACTAGTTCCTTAATAATAGGAATACTAGTAATATATTTAATTTCATTCTCTATGAACTCTTTTGTAGGAACAGAATATAAATTTGTATTTATATTATCAATTTCTCCAATCATTTGATTAGATTTAAATGTTTGAGTAATTACGTTTTGTATCTTAGATTCGGAAAATTTTTCCGAATCGTATTTAATTTCAGATACTGGTTCAGAATAATCTAAAAATAATAAATATTCCCCAAATTTTCCAGTACTTAAGTTCGAGGAACTTATATTTATAATTGGTGTTTTACCAAGTTTTTTATTTTCCATAATTTTCCTTTATATCATGCCAAGCTCTAACCATATATCATGAAGCTCATTATTTAATTTGACTATATTTGCAGAAGTTCCAGCTCCTATTGATAAAGTACAATCAAAAACTAATGGTGTGCTTTGGCGCACTTGTATAGTATGATCTAATATATCTTGTTCCGTTTGATTTAAAGTATTTGGTACGGTAACAATTTTTGAATATATTATAGTATCATTAAAAGTAGCTGTTGTATTTTCATAAGTAGTTGTGTTTGAATCCATTGATGAATCTTCGGCTTGACAATATATATCATCTTGAACATTTAAAGCTATACCATCATATATTGATTTAGTATTTATAACTCCATAAATATTTCTTGAAATTGGAAAGAAATTATTACAGTTAACTATAATAGTAAATAATCCAGATTCTTCGGAATAATGAGTATCATTTACTAAATCATCATCTTTTAAAATAATACCTGGTAATGATATAGTACCTTCTGGGGCTTTATCAAATAATACTATACTATCAATATAGTTTTTAATTAAAAATAGATTTTGTGTGGGATCTCCATATTCATCTCTTTGCAAAATATTAAAAGATACATTTAAAGTTTCTTTATTTTTTTCTAAAAATATTTTATAATCTGATGTTTGATAATCGCTTAATATAAATCTCATTTTCGAAGAATCTATAAAATCCAACAATATTAATTCGTCAGTATCGTATTTGATTGGTTCATCAGCAAAGCTTTTATAACTTTTTACAAGTACCTTTAATTTACCAGATAAAATAGTTTCTAATGGTATATCAACAACATAAATTTTTTGACCATCATAAACATTTGATGGTTGATTAACTAGTTCGACGCTTGAACTATCACCAAGAATTGTGCTATCACTAAGTATTATATTTTGTATATCTGCACCAATATCATATTCAACTTTTATACTAACTTGGACAAATTGGGACATAGTACAATTGCTAATTTTTCTTTTATTAATATCTACAAATTCTACTGAAATATTATGTTCTCTTAATTCATCAGTGGCATCAGTAATCGATAAAGCGCTACCATCTCCTTCATTTTCTTTTTCGTATTGATCCGTAATGGCTTGTAAAGCATTATTTAATGCAGTATTAGCACAATTTTCGTATGGGTAATTATTAACACGAGTTTTTAAATTATTTAAAAAGTTTTCGTAAACTTTATCAATAAGTTTCATTGTATCACCCATATAAACTATGGACATAATACATTTTAATTTATAAATAATTAAATCTATTAATGCCTTAAGCCATTTAGGAATAAGCCAATCTAATAATAATTGTAAAAGCCAACCTAAGAAAAGATTAATATAATACATTAAATAATCGATTACCATTTGAATTAATTTACATACTATTGTATCACAACCACAATCAATTTTTGGATAATATGTTAGGTAAAAATCATAAGCTACATTTTCTTCAAGAGCCGCGAACATAGTTAATTTATATTCTTCGCATTGGAGAATTTTAATACTATAATAAACATAATTATATTGTTGACCAGCTATCGTAATTGTTGGTAAACCGTTTATAATTGCTTCTTCTGCATTATTTAACATAGTATTTTTATAAGCACTGTTTACATAAATCATTCCTTTGTAACTTTTAGTTATATAATTTTTATTTATAGGGTCATTAAATAAATATTCTAACATATAATTACCAAAAGGTTTTGAATAAATTTCAGAAAGTAATTTACCATAGTTTTCTTGAGCTTCCTCACTGAGCGAAGGATTTTTCATTTCGAATATTTCGGACTCCGTATTATATTCTAAATAATAACCATAATCGAATAGATTTTTTATTAAATCCTTTGCTTCGGTAATACTTTTTTTTGCAAATTCCTTATAATTATCTCCAGTAATTTCATCAAAATAATATAAAGCTAAACGTTTACTAATATATTCTAATGCTAACTGATAAATTGGAGTACCCATTATTTCAAAATACTGGACTAATTTTTCATATAATCTATTATCGTAAAAATCTATATTTATATCAAATTCCAAATAGGTACTAAAAATATCCAAATACATTTGTTGTTGTTTAAATACGTTATGTGATGTATAATCATATATAGAGTCATCCAAAGTAATTAAATCTTCGGAAACATAAATATTTAAATTTTTTATTATTACTTCTGCTTTTTGAACAGCCTCTTCCCAATTTAATTTATCTTGTACTCTAATTTTATCTAATTGTTCGATATATTTATTTTCCTTAGTACTCATATCATTAATATATGCAATAAGTTCTCTATTGGTAGCCAAAATGTCGGTAGACGATCCTGTACTTTTTGGAATATTTATATCGATAGTACCATACCAATTCCTAGTTAATACATTATTATATTCAGCAATAGTTTCTTTTATGTACTCGGCTTTATCAGTATAAGCAAATTGCATTGCTGGTAAATTGTTTATAAATTTTTTCGTAAAATCGGATGGTTCTATGTTAATCCATTCAGGATCAATATAATTAATAAGATCATCCAATATATCTTCAGCTTTATAATAAGTTCTTGATGATCCACCACTTTTGTTATCTTTTTCCATATACCTTTTAAATTGTTCCACAAAATTTAAATCGGTGCTAATACTATCAGTAAATGTAATATTGTCATTTTTTAAATAAGTAGTCGAATTACTTAAACTTGGTATAATATCTTTATTTTTTATAGCATACGCCGTTTCATTAGAATATTTTAATAAATCATTTCTATTTATATTATTACTTTCTAATGCATTAATTGGAAGTATTCTTATTTTAGCTTTTGGAAATTTTGGTAATTTAATTTCTAAATGGGCCATATTCATTAGACATCTGCATATACCTGTACCAGGATTTCTAATTTCTCTAAGACGGAAAGCTTCTGAGGAAGTATTCATTGGGATACTTCCTATTGGAGCAACATTTGCTAAAGTTTTCCATATTGCTATATCCTGTTCCTTTTTTGTATTAATATCGTTAATATTTTTATTTATTCCATCTTGTTCAGTTAGTTGAGTATTTATGTTAGATGTACTTGATATATTTTTCATAGTTATATTAGCTTTTTTAGTAAGACTAAGAATTTCATTGTCTATATTAGTATTACTAGTTTTATTTAAAATTGCTATACTTCTATTCGTTTGATTTTTAGTACAATTTTGTAAAGTTCTATTTAAATTTTTTACTGGATCAATAATTATATCAAATAAAGAACCAGACATAATTTTATCCATAAGTTGTTCGAATGTTTGAATATATGGTCTAATTGGAGCCATCCAGTTAAAATCTATTGGTAACCAAGGGTTACCAGGAATAGGGGAGATAAGACAGAATAATGGTTCTATAGCAGTATATAATTTTGTAATATTTTTAACTACTCCGAGAATAGTTTTCATAAAATCTGAATTGCCTCCACACGATTCTCCTTTTAGATTTGGAGAATCTCCACAGTCCGTATGATCTTTCGAACTCGCGAGAAATCTAAAAATTGGTACTACAGTTCTATTATATTCATCCGATATATGACAGCATTTCATCTGCTGAAACAGTTGGATTAAAGTATCATTTAATTCCGAAATATGATAACTAAATTGATCAGCTTTTATAAATAAATTTAGATTTGGTTTTGGTTTGGATAAAAAATTTGGTAAAGCAAAATCTACACTTATATTAAAATTAATATTACAATAAAAACCAAAAGTTTCATTATCATAGGTTGGTGAACCAGTACTAGTACTACCGGCTGTTAAATCAACATTATCTAAATAAGCATTTGTAATTGATTCATTCGTTTTGGGGGTTAAATCTATATATGCTATTTCGGCGTATCCCTCTAAAGTGGTTTCAAATGAATCGGTCCTGGTCGTATTACTATCTGTTAAATTAGCCATTCATTATCCTTTTAAAAAATTACTAGAAAGTATTGCTAAATCATTATCGGATTTAGTATTTTGAAATGATAAATTATCAATATTTGCATAATCCACAACGGTACTTCCATAATTTATTTTATTTTCTGTATTTACTTCGTTTAAATTATTAAGGAATGTATTCTTATCATTATCTTTTTTAAAAAATATTCCCATAAGACTTTTATCAACTGGAGTTGCTACAGAAGCAGCGTCAGCTACCGAACCATCTGTTAATACGGTTCCAACGACGGATGACGCTATATTATCGAAACTCATAAATGTTCCAAAGGCAGCGAAAGCTAATTGAAGTGAAGTACTAGTAGTAGTTAATGATGTACCAAAACTTGGAGCAACACTGGTAGCAACACCAAGATTATTTACTATAGCACCATCATTTGCTATAGTACTAATAGCATTTGCTTGAAAGGTACTTGTTTCGGTACTCATGGTATTTTCTCTAGATTCTAAAGCACTATATGTATGTTTAATGGCTAAATTTATTTGATCATTAATTAACGATTGAGTTCTATAAAATACTTTCGATTCCAAATTTAAAGATAATCCAGCTTTAATATAAGTACTTAACCAACCTTCTATATGAATAACACTTGAATTTAAAGCAGCCTTTTGGGTACCAGTTAAATTTAAAATAGTTCCTCTTATATGAAGTTGTCCAAGACTCTGAATATTTGTACTTTCCCCACGGATATCTAATTTTTTAGTATCTATTGAAAGAAAATCTTCTCCTTTCATACTAATACCTTTGGATGTCATATTAAAAAAAGTAGTTGAATCGGTTCCATTATTTACAGAAAACCCAGCACTATTAAAAATTAAAGTTCTTTCCCCAAAAGATACGACAAAACCATCTTCTGATAATTCCATAAAAGATGTTACGTTGTTGCCTATATCATTCGTTTGCATAATAATACTACTTTTATCCATAAAAAAATCAGTTCTATTTGAGTTATTTATATGGAATCTGCTTTTAGAATTATCGAAATAAACTCTAGAACCATTTGGGGTTTCAGCTAATAAATAATAATCATCGGTTGGTTGTCCCGGAGGTACGGCTACGGAATCATAATGTATTCTATCTATATAACCAGATTCTATTTTATTAGTACTAAATTTAATTATTACTTTAGTATCTGGTATTAATGGAAAATATGAACCACTGTATTGTGTTAGGTCAGTTCCTTTTCTTTTCACAGCCATATATTTATTTAATTTATTTTGTACTGGAAGTAATTCATCTTTTTTTAAAAGAGTTGGTATCCAAACATAATAATTTGTTGGATACGTTTCGTCATAATAATCTGCGATAATACCAATGAATTCTTTATCTGTTAAGGTATTTGATGCCATAATTTTCCTTTAAAATTTGAATATGTTTAATTATTATTTAGTTTAATATTATTAAAGAAGCGTTTTAAATATCTAATAAACAGGATAACTATCAATAGTTAACTATCAATGGTGCGTGGTATAGATAGTAAGTATAGTTATCTATATACGTTTGTCTCTTTAGTTGATAGTACTGATAGTTAACTATTGATGGTAGGTGTACTAATAGTTAACTATTAATAGTTATTCGATAATTTATAGAAGATTTATCGACAGGAAATTACTTCTGGAATTAACCAGAAGTAATTTTATTAACTTATACCTAATTGAGCTTCTAAAACTGCAATACGGTCAATTAATTTAATAAAGTTTTGTTGAAAAGGTTCGTTCCAATTTGGAGTATCTCTACCAACAAGTTTAATACCTTTATAATCAATTAATGTAATTGGAGGAATTGATATAGTATTTCCATCTATATCTGTAAAATTATAAGTCATATGGACTCCTTTTAATTATTTATTGTTTCATTAATTAGTTAAAATAATTATCAAAACGTCTTTTTATTAATTTTCAGTTAAATGATCAAATACGTTATAAGAATGTTTAGATAAAGTATCATCAATTACTAAAACTTCGTTGAGTTTATCAAGTGCTTCTTTTTTAACTAAATCGTTAGTTTCATCTAATGGGAAACCATCAAACGAATATTGGATATTTGGACGAACTAAAGAGTTGTCTGTAATATTAGAATCGTAAATTGATTTGAGATCTGTTTTAGGGAAAACACCATCCATATAATCAACTTTAATGATATCATCAATTACGAATTTATTTGCTGTATTTCCTAGAACTGGTTTAGTTTGAATAATCCAAACTTTACCTTTATAAGAACCTACTTCAAAATTAGATACTGCATCAGTTGCAGATTTCTTAATTGCCCCACCACTATATGGATCAATAATTGAAGTCCACTGACGATGAATTCTAAATATTGGAGCTCCCCAATATTCTTTGTATTGTATACTGAAGTTGCGATCAATTTGTTGACCAGTTACGAATGTTGCATCTACTCCACCCATACCCATAATATCTTCAGTTTTTAATTGTCTATCACCAGGTGGTGTATAAGACTCAGCTGAAGATAATAAAAGATTTGATAAATTTGTTTTATCACCTTGTTCAAATACATCTGGAAATTCAAAAAGTACGTAAAAGTAACCTTTGATAAACGGATGAGCGTTTTTCTCTAAATTTGAACCACCTTGATATCTATTTCCATAGACAGCAGCGCTAACGTTACTAAAGCTAATTGCGTTAAATGCCATAATAATTCCTTAATTTAATTTTTGGTTTTCAATAATCCAAGAGGATTATTGAACTTGAATTGGAACACTAATTGTTTCAATTGTTCCAACTGGGTTAATAGTAATACTAACTACCAAGTGGTTTTCTTCTTCGATGAAATATACTTTAATTTTAATATCTTGGAAAATACCATCTTTAAGGTTGTCTGCTGAAATTCTATAACGATCCATATATCTAGAAACTATATTCGTAATTTCGGAAATATTTGAACCAAGGGCTTTAACCTGAATAAAATCTTTAAGAAGTTTTGGGATATCTTTTCTCATTCTATGAATAGGTTTAATAATATTAATTCTTGATAATTTAGAAGCTTTTTTATAAGCGCTAAGTTGATCAATTTCATACGTTCCGTCAGTTTCTTCAATTATCGTATTAACTTGCATATTTCTAAGAGTTTCGATACCTGCAGAAGTAATAGTATAAGATAATTTTACAGAACTTTCTAGTAAAGCACCTTTATTAATATTTGCTGGTGGTTCAGTAATACTATATTCAGAATCTATTTTAAGATTAATTAACATTGCCATATAACTATGTGGAATAGTAATATAAGATCCAGAACCTTCATCAAAGTGTTCATCATTACATTGACCACTATAAATTAAAGTATTAAATGAATTAACATAATAATCTTGAGAACGTTTAGTAGCATCTTCTTCAACCGAATTACTGTAACCAAGAGAGGTAATAGGAATAGTAAATCCAATTTCATCGGCTAAATTAACAATACTTGTCATAACATCAAAATCATTTGTCCAATCAGGAATATAATCAAAATCATATCTAGGATACATAACTTCTCTAATTAGTGGATCACCATCAAAAAATTGAAGTAATAGTTGTTTAGCATTTGGAGCTTCTATTGAACCAGGACCTTGCATATTAAGAACATTATCTATAATAACATTTTCTCCATCAGAACCATTTACTAATTTAATAGGGTTATTAATAAGAGCGTTATATACATCGTAACGCATAAAATTAATTACTTCTGTGGCAAGAGTTTCATTTTCATCGATAAATAATTTATAGAAGGCCTTTTCTCCATTAATATTTAATGAAAGAGTTCCTTCGGTATTTCCATAATAAGCTGTAGTATTAATTTGAGAATCATTTACAGTAATACTATATTTTTTAGTAACGACTGTACCATTAGCATCTGTTTGAATAAGTTGAAGAATTTCTTCTTCTAATCCTTCTAGTTGAGTAGCTTTAATACTTAACCCTTCGTCTTTATTAACATAAAATTCGAAGTTAACTCCAGTAGTTTGATCTTTAAGAATTACTTTACGGCCCTGTTCTTCAATTAGATTACTTAAACCCATATATTTATAAAGATCTGGTAATTTATATTCATTTGTACTAATTTCAATGAATTCGTTATTCATTGTAAATTTTTTATCTACGAATAATTCTTTACCTGTATTCATATTAAGAATTGGAACACCAGTTTCTGGATCTCTATCAATTAGCGAAACTAGGATATCAGAAGCTCTAAGAACTGGACCTTTAGAAGTATTTTCATAAATGCTTGCATTTAAGAAGTTAAATTTATAATCTAAATCACCTTCATCATTAGCATATAACTTTTCGAAGTTAACTGCTGGAGCAAATACAATACTTAAATCATTATAACCAAGACCACGATCTTTAGCTAAAATTTTAATAATGTTATCTAAACCATTAATTTTTAAATTGTTATCAGTAAGAATTTTTTTATCTGTAGTAGTAATTGCTCCAAATTTATAATCTTCTGTAAGAATTACATTTGCATAAGTAGCGTCGTTAGCCACCAAACGTTTCCAAAGTACTTTATTAGTACGAGTTAGAGCACCTTTAACATATTTAATACCTAAACCAAATTTCTTTATATTTTCCAAACCAAGTTTAGCAGTTACCTGCTTTACATCATTAAACATAAATAAATCTTCGGTACCGTATTTACTAAAACCTGCTATTAGTACTGATCTACCAGATGCCACATTTGTTGCCAAGTAAGAATTATCAATTAAACTAGTTGTAATTCCTGGAATATTATATGTTGCCATATTGTCTTTCCTTATTTTAAATTTTATTTTTTGTATTTTCTATTTTTTATTTTTAAACTAAAATATTCCATTCGATTACAATTCCGTCATGAATATCTAAATATTTATCCAGAGTTGTAAATCTTGCAAATAAAATATGGTTAGTTTTACTTGGGATACCATTTATATATTCTACCGCATATAATCCAGCTTCATTAAATTTAACTGGTTTATCTACTGGTTCATCTTTTTGAATAATAATATTATATGTAATTACAGTTTGTGCAGAAACCGTAACTTGACCACTTGGTCCATTGATTGTATGATCTTCGCTAGATACTACAATACTTCCATCAGATTGAATACGTTTTAAATACCCATCTCCAACATATTTATAATCATTGGTAGCAGTATCACTATCTTCAGTTCTGGCAATTGGAACCGGATTGGCTAAAACTGTATCATTATCAAATGGTCCAACTGTACTTGGAACACCATTATTACTATCAGTTCCACCAGTTCCAATGCTTACATAATTAATTTTATAATTACTAAGTTCCGGAGCCATTCCAGAAATTAAGGCGGCCACAATTTCACGTCCTCCCATAACAACTAGATTTTCTTCCTCTGCTAAAAGATTACCATCGAGATCATAAACTTTTGGTCTACCAATAATTCTCTTAGTTTTATTACCAAGATCACCATTTTCAACCATACTAGTTTCTTCAATAATACTTACTCTATCTTCCGGTTCGAGAGTACTACTATCTAAGATATGTAACTTTTTCATTTCACCTAAATTTTCGTTTTTCATTAATTTTTCCTTATATTGTATTAGTTATATAGTTTCTAAGAACCTTTTTAATAATTATAAAATAAATAATTATTTATATTTGATAGTTTCGTCTTTTTTAAATAAATATAATCTTCTAATGGAGTAATACTACTATTTCCAAAATGTCCATATATTTCTTTATCTATATCAATCTGTTTAGTAATTCCCAAATTTCTTTCTAATTTCCAAATATAACTTTTAATATGGTCGTCTGTAGATATATCTTGTAAAAAATTATATTTATTATCAAGTACTGTAAATTTATCTGTTGTATTATTGGTATCGGTATTTTGTTTATTAATAATAATATTGGGTTTTTTTATTCTGGTATTTAATCGATATTCATCCTTATTAATAATATCCAATAAAATACTTACTATATTTTTATAAAATATATTTTTATCGGTTAGATCTTTCATTATCGTAATTGTATGATCATGTTTCGTTAAGTATCTTGGAGAATTAAAATCGGAATAAATAGTAGTATTTATTTTATTACATGGTAAATATCTTGTATCCATAAAACAACTTTTTAAATTCATATATGTATTACTTTCTACAAAGACCGCTTCAAATTTATCTTTGATAATTACTTTAGCACTAGATGCTGAAATATAATCCATATTTCCTGGCATAAAATAATTTACAAATAATTTAAATACTGGAGTAAAGAAGTAATTAATAAATATATTAGAATTTAATATATTTTGAAAAATACCATTGATCGATAATTCTACGAATTCATTACCGTCAGAAATATTATTTAAAACATTAATATATAAATTCATAATAAAATTTATATAATCAGTTTTAGTTACTTCTACAATCTCTTCTGGTAAAAGATTTTCAATTTGAATTGAACTATATAAACCTGGATCACTTTCAAAAGAATCAAATAAAGCTTTAAATTTTGGATATTTTTTTATCATAAAATTATCTAGATCCTGAAAATTTTTAAATACTTTATTATCATTATAATTACTTTGTAAAAGAAATTGCCATCTTCTTGACAAATCTTTTACTTTTTTTGGATCCCGTCCTTCTAAGTTTTTATATTCAATTAAAAGAATTTCTATAGTATCTAACATATTTTCATCGAATATTAAAGAGGACGATACCGGAGATGAAAGTTTATAATCAATTTCATATAATTCTTCCGTCCAGGACGAATCTAATTTCATTCTACCAATTTGAGAATATCTTATAAACCTAGTATTAAAATATTGTAGAATAATATCTAAATCTCTAACTTGTAAATCATTTAACATATTTAAAAAGATATCATCCTCAAAATTAATAATAGTTTCTTGATGTTTAGTCATTGTAAAAGCAATGGCTCCGTTAATAAAATATTTATCAGAATGTAATAAATAACTAGAATCTATAAAATCAATATATAAAAGATTTGTATCCATTGGGAATACTTTAAATTTTTCAAATTGTTCTAATTTCATTAAGTACTTACCAGTCAGATCTATTTTAAAATTTGGAAAATATTTAAGTAATTCTGGTTTTGATATAATAATAGGTTTAAGAAAATAACTAAGTATATATTTTCTTTTGGCACTTGCTGGATCTAATGGATCCAATTCTCCAGGAGGTATAGCAACACCATTTAATTTATAAGGTAATTTATTTACAGAGATTCCATAATAATTTATATCTTTAAAAAAGTCTATAAAAAGTTCAGAAATAATTTTTAAATTATCTATAGATCCTTTTTGTTGAAAAAGAATTTCTAGATAATAAATAAGTTTTCTTTTAATAATCGGATTAAGTTTTTCATAGTACTCTGGAAGAATACCGTAATTAAGAAAGGTACTTTGTAAAATTTTTTCATTTGGATTATTTCTAAAATTTTCCAGAATTTCTTCTGGTTCGTTTATATACACATCTTCCATTAAATTGGAAAATATATTTTTAAATTCGGAATTTGTATTTAAATCCTTTAATTGTGGGACATTCATTAATAAGTCTAACCCAGAACTTATATCTCCCTTTGTAATTTCAATCATTTATTTTCCTTTTAATTTGCTAGTTAACATCTGGATTATATATATCTCGGTATTGAACCCCATACTGAAATGATAAAGCTATTGGTAATCCTAAATCCCCAATAGGAAGAACTATGTTATTTATATAATCTATAATAATACCTTTATTATTCCAATAAAAATTCCCACTTGTATCAGTACTTTCTGATAAAGTACTTGGAATAACATCGGGATTAATAATACAATTAAAAATATTATAATACTTAACTCCAGTTATTTTAGAAGAATTTACAAAACGATTTCTTTCGGTTTCTAAATCTTCCGGAAATTTAATATATTCTTTATCGCAGTATGCTAATTCATATATCGTATTTAAATAATTAAAAAGCATTAAATAAATATCAAAATTATTTTGAATAATTATTTGTACTTTATTTAAAGATAATATTTCTTCTTGATAACCAGATAAAATTGGATCATTATTAATAATATATTTAGGTAATGTCATAATATAATTTAAATTATCTATTATTACAAATTCATTACTTCTTAAATCTTTATCTATAAATCCAATAATATTCTCAGTTTGATATTTATTAACGATTTCTAAAAATATTTCTTCCTTGGTTAAAGGATTTAGAAATCTTTCTAAATCTTCTGGAATAATATAATTATTTAACTTAGAGTATAAAATACTATCATGACAATCTTTATATAGAAAATAATAAAACAGATATAAATATAAAGTATTTTTTATTAAAAATGTACTGTTCCCTTCTAAGGTAAATAACCTTTTTAAATTAATAAGTACTTTATCATCTTGGGTTAAATTTTGTATTTGCTCATCTGTTAATAAATTAATATTAATTGGAGCGGTTTGTTCATCTAGTACTACCGGTTTTAATAACAATTCCTGAAAATTATTATCGTCGGATAAACCAAGAAATTCTTCAATACTTAAATTGGTACTAATGTTTTTTACTGGTTTTAATCTAGATTGATTATAAGTACTATCTTGAATTCTTTTAATAAGATTGTTGAAAATTAAAGGTACTTTTTTATCTATAAATGGAGAACCAGCTTTATTTATATTTAAAGTATTAAATTCATAATACGCTTTATCTTTATTGTAATTTTTATTTATTAATTTAAATTTATCATTATCGTTTGATATAATTTGATAATTATCCCAACATTTGGAACTTGTAAAATTATTTTGAAGATTATCATAAAAGAATATTTCATTTATACTAAACTTTTTAAGATTTTCATATAATATATTTGCTGTTTTAAATTCCAGTTGATAAATTGGTAAAATATCATTACTAGTTCTTTGCATTTGAATACTGGTAACTTGAAAAATTTCCGTTTGGTCTACAACATTATTACCGTACTTATCTCGTTTAGCATAATAAGTAAATAAATCTCCAACCTTTGGTCTATCAATAGTCATAAGAGACATACTTCCAGAGATACCATCATTATTATCACTATTTGGAGAGTACTGAAAAGGACTCATTTCGATTACTGGAGTAAATTCGAAAATATCATAAGTAAAGTTTTCAAATTTATCAAACATACCTGTACCATGTATAGCCGAAGTATTACTAGCAGTATAATCTTGTTGATTAATATCATCATCTCCCGAAGTAGGAACGTTTTGTGGAAAAAGTACATCTACTTGATCAATATTATTACTAAGAGCTAAATTAATACTAAAATATTTAATTACTAATTCGGGATTATTTGAATAAAGTAAAGAATTCTTTTTTATCTGTTGAAGTTGTTCTTGATATAAACCGTACTGATAATCGTTTTGATTAGTTCTATTTAATTTAAACATATCAATCCTTCACTATGACATTAAATATATTTATATCACCATTAATATCTAAATTAATTACAATTTCTATTCCATAGTGACTTATTATATTTATTCTAACATCTTTTAATGTAACTAAGTCTGTATAATTTTTTGAAAAATCTTCAAAAAATAAAACAATATTATTTCTAACATTATTTAATTTAACTATTATATTTTTTTCTTGAATTAATTCTTTTAACGAATTTCCATAACCTGGAGCAAATGGAATAGTATTTCCAGTCGTTCTAATCCAATTATTAAATATATTTATTACAAAATTAATATCTTCTGGTACTTTATTATAATGATGCATATTTAAATCAACATCTGTTAAATTTTCAGAATATTGAATATATTTTTGGGAATCCTCTGTACTACTATATCGGGAATAAAAATAATAAGTAATTAAAAGTAAAAGAAAACCATCCGATATAAATTCCATCAAATATAATTGAGTTTCCGAATCTTGTTCGTAATAATAATTTGGGTTTAATTTAGATATTTCGTAATTTAAATTTTCTTGTATTTCATATTTCTCGAAAAAAGTTTTAAAATTTAAATATTGATTCTCTCCAATCCAAGATATATATCCATAATAATTAAAAAATATTTTTCCTATATCTAATTTCACCTGATCAGGGAATTCATCGAATACCAATTTATTATTATTTAAATAAGAAACATTTACATACTTCTTTAATTCCGGCATATTTATTAAATCAATAGTAGTGATTATAAATTGCCCATCTAATTCGGATTTAAAATATTTTTTATCTATAGATAAATAGGGATTCGTAGCCATAAATTTCCTTTACTTTTATTTTAATTCTTTGTTAATCTTATATAAACTGTCCTATATTTAACGACAGGAAAAAAATATCCCCGAGGGGATATTTTTTTTGTTGTTTAAACTTTAATTAATTATCTACCTTGAGATTGTTTTAATTGTTGTTTCGTTTTACGATCAAATTCTTTTTCACACAGTACATAAATTTCCTCAATCATAAATAATGGCATATTCATTAATTCATCATATGAAAAAGGTATATCCGTAGTACTACTAAAAATAATATAATTTTCTAAATTCTTTGACCACATTTCCCTTCTATCATACCTCTGCGAGGAGTAGAAGGGATTTACGAAAAAATGAGGTTTCGATATTTACAGGAATCTTATTTAACTTATGGCATCTAGTACATTTACATTCCTGATAAAGATTTGGCATGTATTTATCAAAAATAGTTAAATCTATTTCTTGTAATACCATATCTTTAATTTTTAATGGAAGGTTTTGTAAAAATGGAAGAATTTCTTTTTCAAGATCTTCTAGAACTTCATCATCCCCGTTTTCATCAGGAACCACAATACTAGCAGTTAAAAATGAAATAGTTTCAATAATACCAAAGATACCATTACTTTCTTCCATATTCTGTTCTATCTTTCCTTCGAGAAAATCCATTAATTTTAATCTGTCTTCTTCGGTTGGAAGCTTTAAGTTAAATATTAAACCACCACCAAGAAGTGTTTGAGTATTAATATATTCAAATGGACTTTGTTTTCCTTTTGTAAGATCCCAAGGAGCAGGTACGCTATCATCATGCCATAATTCTTCCGTATTTATATCTACTGGAAATTTTTCTTCACAATGTTCACATACGTGACCAACTGTCCCAAGAGTACTAAAAGTACTTAATGACAATGCGTAAATAATTAATGATTTATCTTGAGGGGTCAAATACTTAAGAAAATCTTCATATGATTTAATTTTACTTTTTGGTCCAAATTCACATTTCTCATAAAGTAATTTATTAAAATTTTTAATAAATGTATTCAATGTTACATTTTGAGTTTTTAAAGCTTGTTCCTCATGTCCAGTTACAGGACTAACAGAAACTTTTTCTTTAAGTATTACCAAATCAGTTTCTTGTTTATTAATATTATTGACTGCATTAATTTTATTTAACGCTTTCATATAATTTGGTAAATTATCTTGTTCTTCTTTTGTTAAAATGACTTCTTCTTTTGCCATAAATATTCCTTTAAATTTATTTTAGTAATTTAATACTTTGGAGGATAATCGTAATTATTTCCAACTTCTTTATTATTCTTTTTCATTTGATTATGTATTACATGACCAATTCCAGCACCAGCGGCACCTATTACACCACCACCAATAATACTAGCGGGAAGTCCATCACCATCATTAAGCATGTTAGTTAGCATAGCTCCACCACCCAATAGTCCTCCAGTGAGCATACCACCGTTAGAAAGTATTTTATCTCTAGTAGTATTAAGATCGGTGTTTTTAACAGTATCTGTAACTTTTCCAATAGTTTTACCAACCATATCAAATACTTCAGTTAATATAACTTCTTTATTTATTTTAAGATTCAAAACAATCCTCCAAAATTTTTATTCATATGGATTGGTTATCTTTACTTTTTAAGGTCTTTTGTAAATACTCCAATATGCATTTTATACATAGCTCCAATACCTAACACTAATCCAGTATTAACCATAATCATTCCTAATAAATCTCCATGTAAATATGAATTAGTACTCCAACATAAATCAGCCAATACATAAGTCCAAGAACTATAATAAATCTTTCCTAAGAACATAAATAAAGCACCAAGTATTAAAAGTAACCCACCAATAGTAATTATATTACAAGTAATATAATTTAAAAATAATTCTATCATTTTAAAAACTTTTTTACTTTTTTAAAACAGTATTTATTAATACTATTTGAATAGGTGCTATTTATTTTTTTATAAGATATTTTATTATTCTTTAGTAAATTTTTAATCATAAAATTTATATTGGATGATTCTAATTTAGTTTCATTTCTACCAACCGGATTATAAGATATATTCGAATTATCTAAAAATATATTTATATTTTTAAATATAAAATCTTTATTTAATTCTGGTAAAAATTTAGAAAATACTATATCTTTTAAAGATTTATCAAAAATACCAGTATTGAATTCATAAAAAGCTAATCCAATTATAATTGGACTATCCATTATTAAAATTCCCTTTTCCCCAATACTATCCCAGTAATCAATCACTTTAAATATTTCTTGGTATTGAGAAGCACTTATAAAAAATTGATTATTAATAGCTCTTGATCTAGAATAAGTTAAATCTTTTGCTACTTCGGGAGCTAGTTCACAATTATAACCATTCTTTTTAAAATAATTAAATAAGCCAGCGGCTACCGTACTTTTTCCAGAACCTGGTCCAGCAAATAAATTAATTATTATATGTTTTTTTAATTCCAAAATTTCTCCTTATTTAGGATTAATTAGAATATCTATATAGCTATTAAGATAATATGAGTTAACTATTCATAGTATGTGGTACTGATAGTAATATAGTTATCTATCAACTAATGGTACCAATAGTTAACTATTAATAGTTATTCGCTAATTAATAATATAGTATTTATTAACTACTAATATCATTATAAAAACGAGTTAATAAATACTATATTATTAATTAGCAGAATAGATTAAGATTATCCTAAAATTAACGACATGAGGTGGGATACTAAGAAAGTACTTAAAGAGTAAAAGTACTAAAATAGTATCCCGAAAGAGTGTGAGTTTTTTCGCGCGAATTTAATCAAAGGTTAAAAATGTTATATGAGTCTATATTTATTTAAAGGAGGCGACTCAATTACAAACAAAACATCTAAAAGCATAAGACATTTAATGGATAAAGGAATAACAGTTTTTAAAGAAAGGGGAAACATTTGGAGTTGCACCAAATTATTAAAGAAGTGAGAGAGTCTTCTTCAACGTCTTACTAATATAAACGATATTTCCATAATTTAACATGCCTACTCCCAAGAATTTTAATTTCCTCTAACTTCGTGCTTTATTTCTAAAGGCGTGTTATAGTAGGCTTCTTGGTTTCGTTGGTTTTTCCTCAGATACCCTACTGCGGTCTTACGGATTTTTAAGTCTCCCGAAGTTACATAAAAGTAAGACTATTGGTGCCTAAAAATAGACATATTTGGTTGTCCTTACTAGACTTGAACTAGTGACTCCATCCTTATCAGGGATGTACTCTAACCAACTGAGCTAAAGGACAATAATTAATTGGTGCCGACAAGAAGATTTGAACTCCTGGCATCTTCATTACAAGTGAAGTGCTCTACCATCTGAGCTATGTCGGCAAATGTTTATAATGGTGACCTCACAGAGAATTGAACTCTGGTAACCAGAATGAAAATCTGGGATCCTAACCACTAGACGATGAGGCCATTTTATAATTTTGAAAATGTGGCTCCGGATACTGGATTCGAACCAGTGACCAAGTGATTAACAGTCACCTACTCTACCGCTGAGCTAATCCGGAATGTTTGAATCAAAGAATTTCTCCTATGATTATATTAAGGATATCTATACTTTTATTAATAGATATTTCTTAAATATGGAAGAGGTAGAGGGATTCGAACCCCCGAATATCTGCCCCAAAAACAGATGCCTTACCGCTTGGCGATACCTCTAAATTATATGGTGTTATATGGTGGGCTGAGTAGAATTCGAATCTACGACCACTCCGTTATGAGCGGAGGACTCTAACCACTGAGTTACCAGCCCATAGTATCCTAAAATATCAGCTTAGTACAAAACCAAGGATTTAATTAATCCAAAAATAATTCTAAGATTTAATATTATTTATTCTTTAGTTATTAAAATTTAATACTTAAAATTTATTATTTATTTTTTAAAATTTAGTTTTTAATCGTTAATCGTTTAGATCAGTCTTATTAAGACAACGTATTTTTATACGATCATGTTCTCCAAATTTTATTAAAATTTAAAATAATTTAATTTAGTGGTTATGGACCACTGGCCAAATTAAATTAAGGTTTTTCGATATTTTAGGATAGTTTATTTATTGAGAAATAATTGGATAATATACCCAAATGTATTCTGATTCTTTATTTGGAATTATTAATTTATTAATATCTCCATTTTTTTCAGAATCGTTTAATATGAAATCATATTTCTCAAATGGTTTTATAATATTTTTTTGGGTAGTTTCTAATGGAAATTTTTCAATTTCACTAAAATCAAAACCCAAATCTAAAGCGATTTGTTTCGGAATAGAAACACTTCTGATATCAGCCATATTAAATCCTTATTAAAGGTTAAACATCTATAAATGTATTAGCATTAGATATACTAAGTACTACATCGACATCCGTTTCAAAACGTTCTATACGCTCTCTAAGATCTTCTATAACACTTCCAAGATTGATTGGATCCATTAAAGTAGGGTTATAAATACTAGCAAGTTCTTTAGCAAGTACTTCGGAATTACTATTTTTATTACTATCCGAAGATAATTTTGCATTAAGAAGTTCAGTAATCTTTTCTCTAGCTTCTTCAGACTCTTCTTGGAAGTTTCCTTGAATAGTACTATAAATTCCTTCGAGAATTCTTAGTAAGTCTTTATCTTGCTGAATACTATTTTTATATTCAATACATTCAACAATACTCATTTTGGTATCTGCGATAGTAACTTCGGTGATAGCATTACTAAGAGCTATTTTAGCTTTAAGAGTTCTTCTATTTTTAATAATGTTTGTTACACTATCTAACGAACCTTGAGCTTTCTTTTGTAACTCTTCAGAAGTTAATAAAGTATATTCACCTTTAGTACTATTACCAATTTTAAAATCTATTGGATAATTATTACTTTTTTGAAGCTCTTGTAATTTTTTAGTTACTTTTTTATCTAGTAATTTTAATGTACTAAGCGCTTCGGTAATAGTTATAGCTTGTTTTTCTTTAGACATTTTAAACCCTTTAATGTTTTGATACATATTATATCTATTGTATCTAAGGGCCGTTATTTAGTTAACTATTTTCTATCATATAAAAATTTAATAATCCTAAATTACTAGAAATATTAATGTCTTCTTGATTAGATACAAATAAAGCATTAACTGGAGAATCTAATAAATTTAATAATCCTAAATTACTAGAAATATTAATGTCTTCTTGATTAGATACAAATAAAGCATTAACTGGAGAATCTAATAAATTTAATAATCCTAAATTACTAGAAATATTAATGTCTTCTTGATTGGATACAAATAAAGCATTAACTGGAGAATCTAATAAATTTAATAATCCTAAATTACTAGAAATATTAATGTCTTCTTGATTGGATACAAATAAAGCATCGACTGGCGAATCTAATAAATTTAATAATCCTAAATTACTAGAAATATTAATATCTGGTATTGCTAATAAATCTTCTATTCTTTTAAGACGATCGGCAATTTTTAAAAAATTTTCCTGGATTGGTTCATTCCAATTCATAGTTTTTTTACCAATTAATGTCAAATCTTTATAATATATTTTTTGCCAATCTGGGACTTGTATAGAAGTCCCAGATTCATTTATTAAATAATACATTATTTGTTCCTATTTAGAATTATTTTTTAACACATTAATATCATAAATATAAACTGATCCAGCATCAACCGTTCCAGTATCTTCTACATATGCTCCAACAACTAAAGTATCATTTGAAATAGATACATTGAATCCAAAATAATCGATCCCTTGACCATCAATAGCTTGAATTTTTATTTCAGATGCCATGATACTATCACTATCAAATTTCGTTAAATCATACATATAAACCGACCCAGCATCCGTCCCATTAGTATCTTGCCAAGGCGACGAAACAACTAAAGTATCATTTAAAATAGCTACATTGTATCCAAACTGGTCCCGGATATTTATATCGCTCGAGATAATTTTTATTTCGGATGCCTTGATACTATCAATATCAAAGTTCGTTAAATCATAAATATAAGCTGATCCGGCAAGTGTCCCATTAGTACTGTTTGCATGTGCTCCAACAACTAAAGTATCATTTGAAATAGATACATTGTATCCAAAATAACCACGTGTTTGCACCACACTAGCATGAATTTTTATTTCAGATGCTTGGATACTATCAATATCAAAGTCCGTTAAATCATAAATATAAACTGCTCCAGCATCAGTAGTCCCAGCATCTTCTGCATATGCTCCAACAACTAAAGTATCATTTGAAATAGATACATTGAATCCAAAATAATCACCAGATTGTGCATCACTAGATCGAATTTTTATTTCAGATGCTTTGATACTATCAATATCAAAGTTCGTTAAATCATAAATATAAACTGCTCCAGCAACATCTTCTCCATATGCTCCAACAACTAAAGTATCATTTGAAATAGTTACATTGTATCCAAAATAGTCATTAGCTCGAATATCATTAGATTGAATTTTTATTTCAGATGCTTTGATACTATCAATATCAAAGTTCGTTAAATCATAAATATAAACTGATCCAGCAGACGATCCAGTAGTATCTTCTCCATATGCTCCAACAACTAAAGTATTATTTGAAATAGATACAGTGTATCCAAAATAGTCCGACTTTTGAGCATTACTAGCTTGAATTTTTATTTCTAAATCTTTTTCAATATCATAAATATAAACTGATCCAGCATCGGTTTCAGTGGTATCTTCATTAGGTGCCCCAACAACAATATATTTATCGGTATTACATACAGAACGCCCAAAATAGTCTTTACTTTGAGCATCACTAGCTTGAAGTTTAATACTATTATAAAATTGAGTTTTTTTAAGAATAAAATTTTCATTTTCTTTATCAGTACTGAATAAATTAATAATATTATTATAGTTATTAAATTTTAAAGCAGATAGACTATCACCAACTTCAGGATCTCTAAAATTTAAATAAATTTCTTTATTATCGATTGGGATAATTGAAAATGGTTTAGTAATATCTAGTACCATATTTCCAGATGTACCAATAGTACTAAAAACTCCATTAATAACATAATTCAACTCTGGAGCATCGGTACGAGCATTAATAGTAATATCTAAATCTCCAGATTTAATAATACCTGAATCTGTTACATCATCAACGTTATAATTATTTACGAATGATTCATTCGTAATGCTAAAAGATATTTCCGAAGTTTCCGTCATAGTTATTTCTGGAATTATTAAAGTATTAAGGTATCTTAATGAACCATTTGCCATTTTACCATTAATTTTCTCATTTATGTTAACCGCTTCTGTATTATTAATACTAACAATTACAGTAATTCTTTGATTTACAAAATCTGGTAAATAAATATCCTTTAATCCTTCCCCAATAAAAGAATCTGGAAAAGTAGTACTAAAAGGATTATTCACCATAAAAGCATTGGCTTGTATATTTTTATTTAAATTCATTATTTATTCCTTATATTTTTATAAATAGTTTTTGCAAATTATTTTCAATAGTTGTATCTAGATTATAATCTTGAATTACTATATGGTTAGACATATCATTTAATATTACTATTTCGTTTAAAGAATCTTTTGGTGCAACTGTACACCAAGTACACTCTCCGGATACATCTGGTGTAAACGAGATTGGATCTACTCCGTCAATAACGCTGTCAAATTCTCCATTTACTAAAGTTACAGAAACTTCTCCAAGTTTATCAGAAATTCTATTACCATTTAGAAAAGTATTCATTTCTTCTCTAGTTGGTTGAACTCCAGTAAAAAATTGGATTAGAAGTTCTGAACTATTAATACGATTATTTAATTCATTTTTAAAATCGTTTATAAACGAATCTGTTAGTTTTGTAGTCATTTTTATTCCTTGTTTTTATAATAAATTATCAAGCTTTATTTAATTCAAAATTATTAAAATGATGTATTAAATTTTGTCTCGTGTAATTTAATTTAAATTTTTGTTTAGTACATTCCCAACCATATTGTTGAAAATATTTAAATTTTTGTTTAAATATTTTGTACTTCCTTAATTTGTTATCTAATTTTTTTTGTTTTTTTAGAAAGTCTTTTTCAATATCTTTTTTACGTTTGTTAAAATCGATACACCTGCCTTTAATATAACCTAAAGATATATAATCATTTAAAAATACTTTTGGTATTTTTAAATTTTCTTCTTTCTCTAAATGATATACCCATATATTCCCATATGAACCATTATCTTTACCATATAATTTATTTTTCTTTTGTAATTTATTAACTTTTATTTTATTGTACTGAAACATAATTCCAGTTACTTTTTCTCGCTCACCGTTATTATTTGGGGAAGTTTTCATATAGTTAAAAGCATATATCATTTTATGTTTATTTTGACCTGTACAAAATTTAGTTAATAATAAATGGCATATATAATGTTCTTTGGCCGTTAAAAAAACTAAATTATTTTTAAAATTAAAATTAAATTCGTTTAATTTTAATTTCTTAAAAGAAGATGGGATTATGTGATGGCACTCCAAATAAGCATAATAATTCAGTTTCCTTCGTTTAGCATTATTTATTATGTTAAAATACCAAGTACGATATTTATTTTTTAAAAATAATTGATTAGACATATTCAACCTTAATAATAAATTATTAATATTTAGTTTCACATGGGTATAATTACTTTAAAATAAGAATAACTTTATATAGATATCTTATAATCGATATAAAGAATACAATACGTAAGTATTTTTTATTTTCAAATAAATATAAAAAGGAGTCTTAAATGACAAATGCGAGAATAATGGAGTTATTAAATAACAACAGTAGAACTGGAATATCAGAGGTATTAAACTATCTTCGAAAAATTAGTATTACTGGTTTAAATATTAATGAGAATGGGTTAAATGAAATATTAGAAAGAGTAAACGAAATTGATGAACAACAAAGAAAATATTTAATGGACGTAGATTTATTTAAATTATTTACTAGTAATCGAAATCGTATTACACCAACTTTATCAAGTACTTGGAAAATAGATTATCGAAACACCGATGTATATTCTGGTTATATGGTTTTAGAAAATGATGAAGGTATTAGAATTCAACGAGTACCTTCAAGTAATTTTTTTAAAACTATGAAAAAAGGTTTACTTAATGAAAATGGTGAGCCGGAAGAACTTAAGATAATTGGTGGTAATTTAGAAGGGAGATTTATAGTTAATCATCATAGACAACTTTTTTCAGAAGGTTTTTATAATCTTTGGCGAAAAATACATTTTCCAGAAACAGAAGAGGAAGATAACAACGAAGTTAATAAAGATAATATAGAAGTTGGAAAATATTACTTGGCTAATAAAGATTTAAATGGGATATATTTGGAGAAGTTCTTAGGTGCCAAATACATTGTTAAATATAAAATAATAGCTGGAGAATTGGTTCCTCATATTAGTAAACAAAAATTGGCTTTACAAATATATTTAGGTAATTATACTTTAAGTCATAATATGAATGTTAACACATGTGGAAAAATTAAAATTTTAAGTCCTTATAAAAAATTAAAATATTATGAGGAATTTAATAATCTTCCTTTTTTAAGATCGATGTCCGAAGAAGAGGAACGAAAAAAAATATCATCCCATTATAATTATCAAGATAACATAATTGATATTTTAGATGAGTTACCGGCTTCTAAAAAGGAAATTGGTTTTAAATTAGTCCCATCAGATTACGATGATATTATTAACGTTATTAAGATACAGGGTAAGTATGTGTTAATTAACAATATTCGTGTACCTAGAGGTAATACTCATATTCAGCGATGTCGTCCAAAAGGAATTATTCGTCCAGATATAAATACTATTGGAAAAATACATATCGATCGAGAACAAGTAGGTAATAATTTTGATAGAGAGGAATTTTTAATAGCTAATGATCTATCCGATGCGTATAAAATACAAGTTACTCCATTTATAAATAATGGTATACAATTAAATATTATAGACGATATTATTGGTTAAATAGTTTTAAAGGACAGGAAAAGAAAGGCTAACGCCTTTCTTTTTTATTCGAAATTAAAATAGATTTTTGAAGATTTTAAAAAATAGTTTAATTTTATTCGTTTAAAATTTTTTGGTTTTATTTTTTTATTATGTAAATAATATTCTTCTTTTTCTTCGTTAATAATAGCTGGCCCATCTTCTCTATGTAATTCCCCATTTTTATAATATTTTTGTTGATAATTTTCTACCCATGCTGGACCATCTTCTCTATGCAGTAATCCATCTTTATAATATCTTTCTTCAAAAGAATGACTAATTTTACATAGTTTTTTATACGCTGGTTGAAATTCATCAGATATTACTTTAGAATCTAATTCAGAATATTTATTAAAATGACATTCGAGAATGTCCAAATGATTTATTAAAATAAAATTATAATTTTCTTCTTCTCTAATTATATATTCTTGAAATTTATTTATAATAATTTCTAGATTTATATCACTTTCTTTAAGTGAAGTATTGGATAAAAAATGATAAAATATATCAGAATGTTCGTTAAAATCATCTAAGAATTTTTCTTTTGGGAATTTCTTATCTTCTGGTTTTAAAAAATATCTTAATCTTAATTGCAATAATGATTCATAAGAGGTATTATTATTTAAAGAAGTACTATAAAGTATTTTAAATCTTTTAATAGTATTTAAGTATTTATATAATTTATTTTTGGTATCTTTAAATAAAAAATATGAAATATTTATATCATAACCTATATGTATTTTATTACTATCATAATATGGAACCATTTTTATTATTCCATTAATTTTATTATCTTTATATAAAAATAATTTTTTATTTTTATTTTTATTAAATTTATTATAAAAGAATACCTTCATATTAAGGTATTGTTTATTTAACCAATTATCAAACTTTTCTAATTGTTTTGAAAATTCACATTTTATAATTGCCATAGTATACCTTTAATTATTTTTATAATTAAGATATCTATAATCGCTTAGAACAAGATAACTATTAATAGTTAACTATTCATAGTGTGTGTACTGATAGTTAACTATTAATAGTTATTCTCTTTTTTTTGCTAAGTAAAATAGATTTTTGAAATTACCTAAATTTTTCGACAGGAAATTCTAGAAGCTTAGGCTTCTAGAATAAATTTAAAGGTTTATATAATCCAAGGATTATACGTTAACGAAACCTTCGTAATTTTTGATACGGATTGTACCAATACCTTCTTGACGAACTATACCAATCCAAGTTCTTGATTTGATAAATGTACGTTTGATACTATTAGTAGTCTCAGTAATGATATAAAGAGGTTTAAATAGTACTTCAACAAGTGAACTTTGGTTAGTAGCAGGTGCAGTAAGAACTAAGTGTAATAGATCATCAGCAATTGCATAAGACTCAACGATTTCAAGTTTATTGAAACCTGATTGAACTCCACCCTGAACAGAATAGTTACCATTCATTTTTTCCATAGATACAGCGAACTCTTGAAGAGATTTAAGTACTACAGCTACATCAACACCACAAGCAAGATATTGAACTTCCATATTGTTTGTTTTACGCATTTTCTCTACTAGAGACATAATTGTAGGAACAATATTTTTGAAGATATCTTGGATATTTGAAGGTTTGAAACCATCAGCAGATCCAAATCTTGAGAAGTCTACTTCTTTATATTGACCAATTGATTGAGCAAATGGAATATTAGATTCAAGTAGTTCAGCAATCTCGAAATCTCTATTTAACTTGATTTGACCTTTTACAAAGTTTTTAAGCTCTGAAATGATATCAAGTTTATAAATTGCTGACCAATCTTGAATTACTTCTTCAATATTTTCAACTTCGAAAGAATCTTCGATATCTGCATTAACGTCAATGATTTCTTGTTTTGGAGCTGACTTAACAACACCACGACCATTACCATTACCAAAAAGTCTGAATTTAATTTCAATAGTATCTTCAGTTACAGTTTTGTCACCTGGTTCAATAGTAATTACAGAAGATGTAATTGAACCTGATTCAAAGTCAACAGAACCTTGAAGTTTATAAACACCACCAGTTACACCTGGAACAACAAAAGAATCAACTGTAAAGTTACCACGAGCACCTGCGATAGCAGTTACTGGAACATTTTCAACAGTAGTGTTTGTACCATCATCAACAACAACGTCGATACTTACAACTTTGAAATTTCTTTTAGAAAGTCTGAAATCACCTTTAGCAATACCAAGTTCGCTATAAAGATTTGCAGATTGAGCAACTTTGAATTGTTTGAAATCTGGACGAATCATTGAAGTAGCAGTTGGGAACATGTACTCAGTAACTCCACCTTTTTCATCAATTACTTTAGATACCCATTTGATTCTAGAAATAGAAAGAGTTGGCATATCAGTTGGAACTGTTGTAACGATTTTGCTAAGTTGTGGCTCAGCATAGATGTTAATAAGCATTGGAATAGTAGTTACAGCATATGCAATAGCTTCTGGAGAAGTTAAAAGAGCTGAACTTTCCTCAATAAACATTTTACGTTCACGATCAAGTACTGGAAGAATTTTAGCAACAACGCTTTCTTCTAGACCTTTAGTAAGACTTGATACATACATATCAAAGTAAGAATCATCAAAGATGATCTCAGCTGGTGTTTTTGCTTCTTCGAAAAGATTCGAGTGATCTTTCGTAAACATATCATAGTTCTCGAGGATTAAATTATCAATTAATTTAGCCATATTATTTTTCCTTGTTAAAAAAATTATTTATTTTTTTGATTTTTTTTATTTATTTAATTAAATAAATACTTAAATCGTTAAGTATTTAGAAAGTTTTGGTGGGATCTTACAACCCGAGAAAATCATAATTAAATAAATTTATTTCCTTATTTAGTTATATGTGGATTTTCTTATTGTTTAATTTATCTACGTACTTGGTTATATACCAAAGTATCGCCAGATGTTGTTGTTGGACTAGCAACGGTTCTTTTAATATTTTCAATACCACCAGAAACATGACCAACTAAGGTACCCATTGGACCAGAAGTTAAAGGATTTAAATAAGATTGAACTGGATGGTCTGCTCTGATCTGAGCTAAATCGTCTGTATAATTATTATACGAAGCTCTTACAACATCTTTTTCAGCATTCCAAGGATTATTAGTAACATCTGCCGCTACAGTAACTTTATTACTTATATCTGGAGAATCAGTATCCTTCAATATTTTATATGCGCCTTTTTCAATGGAACCCATTCCTTTTATAATACCATGAGATAATGGTCCACCTACAAAAGGATTTAATAAATAATGACCCGTATTTTTATCAAAATTTTGAGACATTACATTATCCATATTATTATAGATTTGTCCTCTTGCTCTCATTGATTTATCCCAAGCACCATCCTCCTCAAGAGTTTTATCAGTACTTTCTTTAAGAATCTGTTGAGGTTGAGGTTGAGGTTGACCAGCATTTGGAATAGTACTTTGGCTTAATTCATATGGGTTTTGTCTACGACCATAATAAGCTAAAGCTCCATAAGGTGTTGCTAACATCGGTCCACCCAGAATAGCTGCGCCAATTACCGAACCAGCAGTATTCATACCACTATTATGATTACTTAAACCCACCTCGTTAGCGTTTGGAGCCATTACTACTTGAGCTTCTTCTAAAATAGCTTTTTTATTTATTTCTAATACCATTTGAATTCCTTAATTTTTATTTGCGTTGAGATGCTTTATACAGAGCCGCTCCACCAAGTCCTAAACCAGCTACACCAAGACCAGTATTAATATTCGCTCGCATTGTATTACTTGCGCCAACTTTAGCATTATTTTGAATACCAGTTCGATTTTGAGAAATTTCTTCCTCATTCATAGCACCAGTTGCTTCATTATCATCTACTCTACTATTTGTATTGGCAATATTTGTAAGATTTTTAGCAATTGCTTTATGATTATCAGTACCAGTTTGAGAATTTACTTTAATATCTTCTTGGTTAGTATGTATGTCGTTATCTTGGTGCATATTATGCTGAGAGTTCGCAAACGATCTCATTTTATTTGTAGTTATATTATGTTCATTTTGAGCTACACCAGAAGCATTTTGAGCTACACCAGAAGCATTTTGAGCTACACCAGAAGCATTTTGAGCTATATCATTATTAACCGATTCGGGTACTAAACCTTCTTTAACTCCCTCGACACTATTATGATAAGCAGCCGAAGTACGTTCAGCTCCTTGCATAAAAGCTGGTTTAATTGTATGGTAAGCATTTTGTCCAACTGATTGCATATTATTATAAACCTTTTTTCCTTGCGCTACAATATCATCATGCAATTGGCTATTTGGACCACCAGCCGTATATTGATCAATAGCATCTACTTTTGGCGTTACTGTATTATTCCACCAATTAGATACTCCTTCACCAATCTTTGAAAATTGTTCTCCAACTCCTGGAATTTCTTCCCCAAGAGCATTTATATCTTCTAAAAGTAACTTTTTATTTATTTCTAATATCATTGTATTTCCTATTTTATTTGTATTATTGTTTTGTTCTATCCAATTTTCAGTAATATATTTATTAGCATGCTAATAAATATCTTTTAAAAATCCGAACTATTTGAGTGAACCAATGGAGTATCGTTTTTAACATATTCATGCTTACTAGAGAAAGCTTTTTTTATTTTAGAGTCAATATACCAAACCATTTAGATAATGTATGTATTGCTTCATCGCCATGATTGGGTCGAAAATATTTTCCAATATTTATATTTGGTTTTATTTATAGTTTAGTTAGTTTATTATTAATTTGTATAAATAAAAGACAGGAGATTCTTGGTATTAGCCAAGAATTTAAAATAAATAATCTAATCTAAAATATATTCTTTTATCGTATTGATCTGTTTTTACTACAGCGTTACCACCTTTTAATTTTTGATAATTAATATCAGAGTACTTAAAATTAATACCAATATTTAATTTTGGCGTTAAACTAACGCCTGTATAAAATTTATAAATATTCCCAAGATCTCCCCAAGAATAACTATCTTTATTATACTCATCTGTTACAGCCGATACCCAATATTTACTACTATGAAAATATTCAATTCCATAATAAATATCTTTTTTAATAATTGGTAAATAATTTATTTTTTTAGCTCCTAAAAAAATACTATAACCATATCTAGAACCTTCGTTTGTGAACGAAGCTCCTGGACTAGTTGGATCGGTAAATCCTGGTGGGAGAATTAATGGTTGTTCATTTGGTGTTAATTTAGTTCCATCGAAATCTGTTTTTGAACCGGCTATAATACCATATAAAGAATAATCAGGAGTATCATAGGATATTCCAATCCCAAACATATATAAATAACCTAAACTAACATCTTCGTCCCCAGATATATTTTCATAAACTATGTCAGAAATACTCGTATTAAATTTAAATTTTAAATCATTGTTTAAATAATTTTTACTAGCAAATAAAAAGGCAATGTTTGATCCTGGTACAGTATGTTCATATCGATTTGTTGGTGATAATTCGTATTTTGTTCGTTCCGCATACCCCAGTTGTATTTTTCCATTATCAAAATGATGAGTATAAAATACTCCAGGTAATGTTAAATAATACATAGTATATAAAGCATCCGATTGTTCTAGTCCTATTTTAGAATATTCCGACATACTTCCATACTTAAAAGATAATAACCCAATAGTTAATATATCATCGTTGGTTATAAATGTATTTAAAGCCAATTCTGAAAATTCTAATTGAGTCCCTTCCTGAATTATATGATTATACGTTCTAGAATAACTTTCAGAATACTTAGAGAAATATATAGTACTAGTAATACTAAAATTATCAAATATAAAATCATTAAATGTCGTTATATCTATTAAATGACGAGAGCCAATATATTCACCGTTATTTTCCGAACTTGTGATAGTTCCATATACCACTTCTAAATAATTAGTATTCTTATATTCGAATGCCATAGCTAACTGAACAACTATGCTTAATACCAAAATAATTTTAATTATCTTCATAATTATTCTCCTTTCTATTCTGTATTATAGAGCTTTTATTTTTTTTATCTCCAATACTTCTTTGGTATTTTTCTATTTTAAAACCATTATTAATTAGACAATCCGATAACTTTTTTTCATTTTTCGTACTTAAGTAGTGTATATGTAAATAATTTGTTAGAGCTCCTTCTTTATAAATACGATACCATCCTTTAGGGGAACGAACTTCTGGATCTATATCATATTCTTTAAAAAGTACAGTACAAGTACCATTTGAATAATCTTTATTAATATTTTTAATCCTTTCTCGAGCGATTAAATTAGAATTTAATAATAAAAATATATAAAAAAATAATGTTGGTTTGCCCAAAAATAGTTTTTTCATATTTCAACCTTATGTTAATAATTTTCTTTTTTTGCTTTAATTCCTGGAATCGTAATTTCAAAAACAGTTCCTTTTTCGGAGGTTTCCCTTAATTTTAAATTTCCATGATTATCCCGTAATAATTCCTTATTTAAATATAATCCTACTCCTCTTGCGTTATCTTCTTTAACTGGTTCTGGTGCTATTTTTAAAAATCGATTTGTTTTAGTAAATTTCGTTTTTAAAATATGTACTAAATCTAAAATATAACCTTTTGAATTATAAATTTTAGATTTTCCATTTTTATTTTTAGAACTGTAATAATCTTTAAAAATATTTTGATATTTTGATGGAGATAGTAATAATCCAGTATCTGGATCTCTAAGACCAGTCCCATTATCAATTATAAATATATGTATTAATTTTATTTTTTCATTTTTAGTATCAGATACTTTTAGCTGTAGATGTATTTTTGTGGCACTGGCTTCTATACTATTTCTTAAATGATTAGAAATTATATTTAATAAATCAGCATTTTTTAAATATCCATCTCCATGTTTAAGACTCCATTCCTCAAATGCTGGATCAATTATAATTTCAAAATAAGAAGCTTTATAAATACTCATAGAATTAGCCGAATAATTTAAAATATCAAATAATGTTTTATTACCATTACTGTATTTGAGATTTTTAAAATTACTCATTCTTTCTAGTACTGTACCAATTTGATCAATACTCGAATAAATCATGTCAAAATCTATTCCTTTAAATTGTTCGGTTAATGCACATGTTTTAAAACAATTTTTCGAAATATCATATTGTCTTTTTAAAGATTGTTCTATTTTTAAAACAGATCCTTGAATAATAGCTACTGGAGTATTTAATTCATGATGTATATTTTCAGTAAGTATTTGCATATTCTTTTCTCTAAGAATACTGCTAGTATTTATAACATCTAAAGCTTTTCGTCTTGATAATTTAAATTCATATATAAAAAATATAAAAGTAATAGGTATTATAAATATAACATAAATATAAAAATACCCTTTTAGTAATTCGCTTAACGTATAATAACTATTACTTGATAAATACAAATTATATTTTGGTAAAGTTATTATAATATTTTTATGTAGGTCTTCGTTAAAAGCTGTATTAACAGTATTTTCTATTATTGGAATTTTATTCAATTTCCAATAAATATTAATTATTTTACGATTATTATTTTTTATTAATTTGCCATCTTTTAATACGTATGATTTATTTCTATTTATAAAACCAATTTGAGAACAGTTTGAAATAGTACAAATATGTTGTAAATCTATTTCGTGATATTCTTCAATTGTTTTTACTACGGTGTTTTTTAAATTTTCTTTATACATGTGAACTATATTGTGAAAATTATTACCAAGTACTGCTCCCATTAATAAAGTATATATAGTTATTAAACCAAGATACTTAAAAAATATTGATCCAGAAGCATGATATAAACTTCCCATTTTAGAGGTTTCCATATTGTATCCTTAATTTACTAAATCGTATTTGGTGTTTTCAAAGACTCCGTCTTGTTTACCAATAATAAATTTGTCAAAATAATTATGTAGTGTTAATTCTATTAATTCTTTACGATTACTAGTTTTATTTATAACATGTTTATAAATTTTAATATCTCCATTATTACTACTTGAAGTTTCTTCGATTTCATCCATTTTTACTTTAAAGGTGGTTTCAAATTTATGAATAAATTTAAATATTTCCGGATTATGTTTATTAAGAGTATGTCCAGTTACAAATTTAATTAAACAATCTGGATTACGTTCTTTTAAAAGAATTGCAATATCTATACCATCTAATTCTTCACCATTAATAATACCACCTAAAGTAATATCTAAAAAAGCTATATCTATAATTAAATCTGGATTACTCATTAATAAATTTCTTATACTAAAACCAGCAAATATTCCAGTACTTACTATTATATTAAAATATTCTTTTACATTACAGCATCTTGCCTGATATAATTCATCCTTGATTAATTCAGCCATTCCATCGAAATCATCCATAATAAATATTGTTTTAAGATCTTTATTAAATATAGCTTCTTTGTTTATATTTATTTCTGGTATTTCTATTTTATAATTATTTGAACCAAGATCCATTGGTTTAAGATAATCGAGTTCTTCTTGTTCTTCTTCTTGTTCTTCTTCTATAAAATAACTTTTTATTTTTTCAAAAATATTCATTTGTTTTCCTATTTATTTTTTAAATTCTTCGATTGCTAACATTATATGATCTATAATAGCGGTATATGCGGTTGAGTCAATTTCGTATAGTAATAATAATACCGCTATAGTACTTCCAAGAAGTACTGGTATTTTAAATAAATTTGACCAAGTATGCCATTCTTTTTTAGGTTTTGGTTTATTAAATTTACCAGAGTTTTTTTCTATAGTTAATAAATAATTATATAATTCTGTATCAGCTTGAATACTCTTATCCATTAAAGTAAGTATTTGATTTTTATTATCAGTCATAACTTTATGTATATCATCGTACATTAATGCCATGAGTTCATGTATTGTTTTAGATTCATCACGAACTAAATAAAAATGTTCCCTTAAATCCATTTGAGTACTAGGAGAATTATAACTTTTTATATATGAGTCGCGGAAATCTTCTATTTTCTTTTTTACTTGTTCTTCTGTCATAAAAGTCTCCTATTTAATATTTTTTTTCAATATTCTTTTGTTTGAAGTAAATCCAACGACAGGAAATAACTAAGGATAGTTCCTTAGTTATTTAATATTTATATCTTAATTCTGGATCAATTTCATCTAAATTTTTTGAAGTACTCGCTCTAGTATTTATTTGAACACCTGCTTTATTTTCTCGATGCGCTGGTAAAGCAAATTTTTTAGTTTCTTGACCAACTGGTATTTTATTTCCACTGGATATTGTGCGCGCTTCGTTATGTAATTTATTAATTTCTTCTTTCGTGTTTTTAGTTCCGGCATTTAATAACTTTCTGGTTTTTTCCAGTTTTGTATTCGTTATATTTTTTTTATATCTTTTTATTGAACCTTTAAAACCATGATCTATAGAATCTTTTAAAGCTTTTCTTTTATCCGAAAATGTAATTCTAGATCCTTCTTTTCTAATTTTTTCGTTAGTTTTTTCTAGTTTTTTAGCATCCGCTCTTTTAGCTTTTATTTCTTTTGCCATTTTTGTTCTAGCTTGAGTAACTTTTTTAAATTCATGTATGTTTTTTTTAGCAGCGGCTCTTTTATCTAAGTTAGCATCTCCAGTATGATTAGACTCTTCTAAAATTTTAGTAGCTTCTTGGATTAGTAAATTTTTATTTATTTCTAAAATCATTTTTTGATTCCCTTATTTATTTTTATTTTTAGTTATCTTTCAATATATAAACTGCTGTTCCAGGACCATGTAAAATTCTATAACCATTATTTATAATATTATCATTAACTGATAAATTTTCAGTATAAATAAAATCTGGTATATTTTTTAATTTATGTTTCATAAAATATTCTCTTGGTATTAATTTAGAACAATCCTTAGAGACAAATTTTAAATCTGGGTTATTATTTTTAATATGTTTAAATCCTAAAGATAAATAAACATTATTTTTAGTACTAGAAAAAGTTCGATTTCCGTATGATATTATACTTGGATAATTAAATAACCTTTGAAAATTCTTTAATAATTTTCCAGCCGCACCAATAATATTATAATTTTTTTTAGAACAGAACCGTATTAATTCAAAATCGTAATTTTTATTATATCTACTTTTAGAAAATGTCATTACCGATATTAATTCATCATTAAAAAATAATCCATATCTATATTGAGAGTTACTTGATCCCTGTATATGATTTTCTTTTAAAAATATATTTGTTGTTTTAGAATCTATTTCTTGAATTTGACATTTTCTAGCATATATTTTATTATAATTTAATTTTAACTTATTTTTAATCATACTTTTAATAATTTCTTTTTTGTTCCACCAATCATTTTCAAAAATATGGAATAAATTTATATTTTTATTTTCACATAATTCAGTTTTTTCTTTATGTCTTGAGCGTTGGAATAAATAATCACCTTGAGATTCAGAAACATTATTTAAACCATAACTATGCCAATACAAACCATTATATTCAAATGCTAAATTATATTCGGGTAAATAAATATCTAACTCATATGGTTTGATAATATTTCTAGAATTTTTAATAATTTTTATATCTGGTTTTAATGATAAAATATATTTTATTATTTCTTCTTCCGCTCTAGAAGTTCCAGTTAATTTTGTATAAGTTATATTAAATTTTTTAAGATAAGTATGCCCATCATTATGAAGGGAATTAAAATTAAAATACTTATCAAATTCTGTTTTTTTAAAGGTATTTGTTTTTTCATCAATAAAATTTTCTTCTATAAATTTTTTATTTAAATCTAAAGGATTTTTTCTATTTTGTTGTCTTGAATACATATAACCTTTTTTTAATAATTGTTTATTAAAAAATTCTTTTTTTAATTCTGGGTTTTTCATATAATGTGAATAACCATATTTTTTTATACAATTATTTTTTGTTTTTTGAATTACTTCTGGATTTTTACGAGGATTACTATACCCAGTTTTTTCAAAATAATTTTGCTTTCTTTTTTCTTTAATTTCTATTAATTGTTGTGGATTACGAACACCAAAATTTTTTAAAGAAGTTTCCTCTTTTTTTAATTTTATATTTTTTAATTGTGATATATTCTTAACACCATATTTTTCCAAATTTGTTTTTTGAGTTTTTTCTTTACGATTTTTTTTAGATACTTGAATTACATCTGGATGTTTAATATGTTCTTTACAACTAAGTCGTAATCGTTTATGATTAGGTATATAAAGTTTAGCATGATTACAACTGTTAATTATACATTTACAATCTTCTGGTTTATACTTTTTTAAAATATTTATTAAATATGATAATTTATATTCTTCTAAAAATGAATATCTTTCATATAATTCTTTTAAAAAATTATTTTGTTCTAAAGTTCTATTTTTAATAGTACTTTGATTAAACATTAAATTATCTTTTAAAAAATTTAAGTCGATTAATTCTTTTATCATATTATATCCTTTAGTTAAAATATCTATATAAATATAATTAGATAACTATTCATAGTATGTGTATCAATAGTTAACTATTGATAGTTATTCGATAATTTTCTTTTATTTAAAGACATGAAATTATTAGAAGCTTAAGCTTCTAATAATTATTTAAGTTTAATACTTTTTTGATATTTAGTAGTATCCATTTTAAGGGATTGTTCTACTAAGTAATCAATACTTTCGTTAAGAGGTCTAGCCATACATATACCATTAATACATACTTGTCCAGTCATTCCTTCCATAGCGGCTTTACCATCTTCTCTAATACTTTCAAAAAGACTTCTTGATTCTTCCATAATTTGGGGATGAACTTCGTTTTGAAGAGCTTTTTTGTATTCAGTCATTTCTTGAAGTAATTCTTTAAGTTTATCTTTCGCAGAAGCTTCTTCACCCTCAGCTAAGAATTCTTGAATTAGGGCATTATCATGCGATGGCATACAAACTACATCAAAAGTTAAACCTTTAATATCATCTGCAAGAACTACTGTAGTTCCATTTTCATTTTTAGTACTTCCAAATGCTCTTAAAGAGAATCCAATACTAATATTATCTTTTAAAAGATCTCTAACGATGCGACCACTTGGTGTATTAAGAGTTTCTACTTCGGCGTATATTTTACCATCAATAAAATCTAGTTTTCTGAAAAGTACACAAACGTTCTGTAAAAGAATAGTACTACTTCTTTTCATTTTAGCAGCCATATCCCCTTGAGGTTGTGGATGATCTAATTCTCCAAGTAGTTTACGAGTTCTTGCTTTATCTCTTAATTGATAAACGATAGCTTGTAAAGTCTCGCTTGGGTACATTCTCTTATTATTATTAATAACATTAGCTTCTTGCAAAACCGCTCTAAAAATTAGTCTCGAATCCGTACTTCCAGGAACCATAGATTCTTCTAAAATTTTTACAGGAGTATTCGATGTATAAGCTTCTTCCGATATAGATTGAAACATATGTGATTCCTTAATTTATTTAATTTTAATTATCTTTTTGTTATAACTAAAGATACATGTCTTAAAAAAACTTAAAATAAAGATATCTTAAGTTTTCTCAATTCATCTGTAAAATTATTTTCCATAAGGTCTATAAAATCATCATTTGAAATATTTTTAATAGTATCTAATTGTCGTTGAATTTCTTCATTCTTGCTTCTTAAATTTTCTTTTAAATCAGAATCGTCTGTATCTTTAAGTAATTCATTTCTCATTAAAATTTCTTGATCTTTATCAAGTTCTTCTTTAAGTTTTTTAAATTTATCTTTTAAACCAATTTCACAAGTTGAATCATCCGAATTAATTTCTTCTTTTTCGATATTAGCAAATTTATTATCTTTTAATAAATTATCAGAAGTTTTATAAAAAAATTCTTTTGTTTCTTCTGGATCGGCTTCTAAAAATTCCTGAATAAAATTATAAGTATCTTTATCCCGCATTAGAATTTGAAACTTACTTCCAGTACTGGCTTTAATTTTTAAAATTAATAATATAAAAGCAAAAGGTATTCTCATATCATATATAATAGTTATAAGTTTTTCCTTATTTAATGTTCCAATCGCATTAAAAACCATTCCTAAGTATTCATAACTATCTTTTTTATCAGAAAGATTTAAAATATCATCTTTCTGAATTTCTAAAATATTATTATTCTTTTTAAGACATATATAAAGAGAATTCTTTTTTTCATTTCTCATAATACTAAATTTTATATCTTTTATATCTTTCGTATCTTTCATATCTTATCCAAATAATGAATCATTGACAATATTATTTAAATTTTTAGATGGTTTATAACCAAGTACTTTATATAATTTAAATACGGTAGGAATTCTTTTTTGAACACCCGTATTAATATTATTATCCTTAGATGGTTCTATAAAATTAATAAAATTATTTTTAGTTACAATATCGTCTAAAAGCATATTCAAATATTTTTTTTGATTTTCATTTAAATTCGTTTCGTTAATAAGAATACCTTGGATAATATGTTTATAAAATTCTAAATATTTATATGCTAATTTTAAAATAGTTATTTCATTTTTTACACATGCTATATTAATAATAGAATTTACTATATTTAATTCATCGTTAAATTCTTCATGTTTATCCATATAAATAGTTAATAAGTGCATTGCGTTAACAGTATCAGAAATATCAGTAAATGTTCTACTTTGCTTACCATCTCCATAAATATTAAAAGGTTTTAATATTTCGGTAGTTGATTTTTCATCTTTGATAAGTTCTAAATTAGTTTTAATAATTTCTAAATTCTTTTTAAATATTCTGTTAAAATTAGATAAAACGAAACCATCTTTTTGACCAGGACCAACTATATTAAATAATCTAGTAACTATTACATTCTGATTAAAATCTTTACCAAAATTTAATAATAAATTTTCAGCTGTTAATTTTTGTAAAGCGTATTGTGGGCGATATCTATCTTTTAAAATATTTACTCTGACGTCTTCGCTTTCATTCATATTCGCTTGGTCTCCATATACTTCTGAGGTACTAGTAAAAATAATTTTATTAAATTTTAAATTCTTTATATATGTTGGAGAATTTGGATCCATTAATCTAACCAAGTAACTATAAAAATTAAAATTTAATAAATAATCTTCTATCGAATGATGTTTCGTTACATTTTCCGGTCCTAAAGAAGAAGCTAACTGAAAAATATTAATATTATTTCCATTGTCTTCCTCATACAAAGTATTTAAAAATTCTAAATTACTGTATGGATCTTGAACCATATCAAATTGATAAAATTGTAAATCATTTTTATCGACTATACTTTCCTTAATTTTATCAATTTCTGGATGTTTATATTTATCGATTACTATAACTTTATGGGAATCTTTATCTAAATTTAATAATTTTTTAATTAAATGTAATCCAATAAATCCACTACCTCCAAAAATTATCGAAACATTTCTTTTTTTAAAAGTATTTTCTAATTCGTTGTTTTCCATATTTTTCCTTTAAAATATTTTTATTATTATTTCTTGGTTTACAACCAAATTATCATGCTTTATTATTAGACCAGGATAAGTATGTAATAATTCGACTTTAAATAATATATCTTCTCTGCTTAAATTAATAATTTCTTTATTCATATATGGTTGTTGATAAACTCCCAAATTATATTTATTTTGGTATTCATAATTTCCAGGAATATAAAATTTATAATAAGATTCAAAAGTATTGTATTGAGTATTAGATAAATTTGGCCTAGCTATTACGTCACAAAATTCCGAAATAATTCTATGATCCTCGTGTATATCTGGAGCAAGAGTAATTAAAATATTTTCGTTATTATTTATATTTACTACGTTACTTATCCAATTCTCTAATAAATTTCTAATCGTTTTTTTATTTTCAAAAAATAAGGTATCTATTATATTGGGATTTATTTCAATACTTATATTATTATTTGGAAATAATTTTTTTAAATTCTTTATTTGAGCTTCTTTACGATTAGTATTTATTAAATCATGATGTTTGTATAATCCAGAACTCGCTATATAAAAATGTATTTCATCATCTGGTTTAATAATCTGAGTTAAATAAATACTTATTCCGAATTCAATATCATCTAAATGTGCTGCTACTACGTAATAATTTTTCATTTTTAATCCTTTTGACTTTGTAAAATTATTCCTGTATCAAATTCTAATCTTTCTTTTCCGAAGAATTCAAAATTATATCCAAGTAATTTTGATTTATGTACTAAAATTGTTTTCATAAATGGACTTTCAATATTATATGGCCAAGCAAAATATTTTGGTTGATGATTTAAAAGAACACTGGAAAGCATTAACATATTATTAATGTCTTGTAAGAATTCTTCTTTACATTCTTTTAATCCTTTTATTTCATCTTTTCCAACTACGGGAGGATAATTAATTCTAGAAATGATTCCATTCTTTAAAGTACTTTTTAAATGTTTTAAACCATGTAATCCTATAAAACAGTTGTATTTTGGATCAAGATCTTCGATTTCATTTATTTCCTCTAAACTCATATAATACTTAGTATCTTTTTGGTTATGCGCATCATAACAAGTTATAAATTCTTTATTTGGTAAATCATTGTTATTTCTAAGAATCCCTAATGAAATAAAAAATATTTTTTTATTTGGTAATTGTTTTAAATCATATAAGTATTTATAATTACTATATAATCCGTCGTCAAATGTAAATATTGCTTCTGGATCGTTTCTAGAAATATTTTGAATTATTTTTATAATATTATCATTTATTTCGTGGAACAACCACACTATCGGTTGTGTATTCATTTTGTATTTCCTCTTCGTAATTTAGATAAGAATATCCCATAAAATATATTTTATTTTTTTAAATATTTTATTTAAATTCTTAAATATTTTAATTCTTTAAGGTTATTTGAACCTTAAAGAATCTCTAATATTGTTTCTTGTATTTTTAGTAATTACTTCATCTTTAATTGGATCAGATACATAATCAACAGCTTCTGATTCCTGAAGAGAAGTTTCTACATTATGAAGATTAATATATTTATTACTCCATTTAATTGGATTAGTTTTTACTTCTGGATTAATAGGTTTTAGACCTATTGCTAAAAGTCTCTGGTTAATTAGGTACTTAGTATATTGTTTACTAATCTCCGCATTCATACCAGGAAGATTTCCCTTAGAGAATAGATGATCGGCCCATTCAAAAGATTCTTCTTGGGCTTCAAAATATGCGTCATAAATCCAAGGTTGTAATTTTCGAACTACCTTCTCAAATAGAGGGTGTCTTTTTAAAGAGTTAAATAAGTATTGCGTTAAAGCAAGATGCTGTTTCTCGTCTCTTTGAATGAATTGTAGTAATCTCGAACTACCAGCCATTTTTCCACAGAACTCAGTAATACTCCAGATAGCCATAAATCCAGGATAGAAATGAATTCCTTCTAAAATATTCATACTGATAATAGCTTTAATAATATCTTCGAGAAGTTCTTCGAACTCTGCATCTAAAATATCTATATTATTTTTAGTCTTATAAAGATAAGAAATAATACTGTCATAAAGCTTATTTGGTTCTCTAACCGTTGTAGTAGCGGCTTTAAGAAGAACTTTATTATCCCAAATATTATTAAAAATAATATCCGGATCAGTGTATAAATTCTCAACCATATAACTATAGGTTCTAGAATGTATTCTACTCTCTTGGAACTCTTGCTCGAGAAGACATGCTTCAAATTCCGGATTAGTAGTTAATTGTCCAAATGTTAATAATGGGCTACGACCTTGTAAAGAATCTAAGAATACTAATCTAGAAAGTTGCTCCGAATAAACAAAGTCTTCTACTTCGGTAAATGATTCTTTATCTAATTTATCTTTTTGTAATTTAATTTCTTCTGGAAACCACATTTGTCTTTGAATGGTCATCGCCATATTACTTAAGAAATTAAAATTATTTTTATCGTATCGTTGGGTATTTCTGGCAGTTCCAAAAAAGAGTGGTTCTGCTACAGTATCTACTTTTTCTAAAGTATAAATATCATATTTAGTTTTTTGCATTAATTATCCTTTATATTTTTCCAGAATTCGATAGCTTTAATAACTTTATTAATTCTACCAATATCCCTTTCCATATAATGAACATTTAATAATTTTTTTAAATGTTCATCCAATTTTTGTATTCGATGCCCTATATCCGAAGAACCATAAAGATACTCCGTTTTAGACAAAGATTTATTCTTTAAAATAGATTCGGCCTTTTTGGTATTAATTATAGTTGGATTCTTTAATTAAAAAAGTATCTTTTTCATCTTTAAATAAATCAGAATCTGTTATATAATGAGCCATAATTATTATCCTTTAAAATATATATCCTGTTTTTTATAATATTTTTTAAGTTTTTTAATACCATCTTTATTATTGTATTGTAAACCATTTATAATGATTCCAGTACATATCCCTCTTTTTAACATATCTTCTGCATCTAACCAAAAATCTTTTCCCTGATTTAAACGTTTCCATTCTTTTTTAGTAAAATACTTCTGAGCGCTTCCTAAAAATTTATCCAAATGCTTTTTAGTGAATTTTATTTTATCTATCATATCAGACATTTTCCCAGAAGCTCCACCAGAACTATGATGAAACATAATTCTAGAATTTGGATAAATTAATCTATTTTCCAAAGCAATAAATGTAAATGCTCCAGCACTAGAGGCATGAGAATTAATAGTAATACTAATTTTATGTAATCTATTTTCTTTTTTAAAAACTTTTTCTAAGTCTTGTAAAGTATTAATAAACTGTTGACATTCTGTAGCATATCCACCATTACTAGAAATATATATTCGTACTGTATCTAATTCCGGATTTACCATTCTTAATTCATCTAAAATTTTATAAAGACTTGGTTCATCGTTTAAGAATCCGTCTAAGTTTAATAAATATAATTTTGGATGAATGTATTTATTTTTCTTTTTATCAATAAGAATTGGTTCTTGTGGTTCAACTGTTAAATGATGTTTTTTTGCAGCTATATTATAAAGTTTACCTTTATGTTCTTTTTTTGGTTCTTGGGGTTTTTTAATTTCGGTTGGTTTGTTAATTTTCTTTTTCATATTTTTCCTTTAAATTATTTAAAATATTAAAAATAATATAATGGTATTGAAATTAATACCATTATTATATTTATTTTATATTTATAAAGTTTTCTATAACGTACATCCACCACCAGAACATCCTTCATCATCTGAAATAACTTCTTGGAGTTCTTCTGTATCATTATCTGTTTTAGTTTTAGCATAATACAATGTTTTAATTCCAAACAACTCTGTAAATAAATCTCTTCTGATTACTTCGGATTTTGGAATTTTTCCATCAGGATATTTTGTAAAATCAACATACTCATTAATACTAATTGCTTGGTCAATAAATTTTTGCATAATAGCAATAAGTTTCCAGTATTCTATAATATCTAAATTCCAAGCGGAATTATATTCATAAAATGAATCATATTCTTTTGAATTAGGAAGAATAGCCGTAATTTTCATATTGTTATCTTCGATACTATATTCTGTACCCTGTGGGGGATTAATTCCTGAGATCATGTTTCCAGGTCTACTAGAATTCGAACTAGGAACTGCTGTAAGTAAAGTACTATTTCTTAAACCATATTTTTGAATATCTTTTCTAAGAAGTTTCCACATGTCCAAAGTAATACTAATTGCTTGAGACATTGGTAAAGATTTTAAAGAGTATAAAGAATCCACATTTCTTTCATAAGTGTCTATTGGTAATTGACCTTTAGAGTATTTAGTATCTTGGTAATAATTACATGATCCTTTTTCCTTAGCTATTTCATTACTAGCTTTTAAACCATAATAAAGAAACTCTTCGAATACAACTGCTGTTAATGCTCTAGCTTTTGGAGTATCGTAGTTATATCCATGCTTAGCTAACATATAGAAATAATTTCCTGGACTAATTCCAAGAGCTCTTCTATTTTTAGTAAACTTTTCAAATGGTTTAATATCCTGATAATCCTGTTTATCTATCATTTCGTCTAAGAAATAAACCATAAGATACATATTTTTTTCGAACTGTTGTCTACGTACTTTTGGATCTGTACTAAGATTACCAAAGTTAATTCCACCAAGAATACAAGAAAATATTTCTCCAAAATTTAAAGTAAATTTATTGGAATTATCAGAATTATCTAAGAAACTTAAATGGATATCTACTACCCAAGCATTTTTTTCATCAATAACACCATATCTAATAAATCTATATAGTTGATACCATTTACCATCTTTATAAAGACCTTCTATAAATAATTGATAATTATTTTGATCTAGAACATTAATAATATAATCCTCATCTGGAAAACTTGGTAAGGCTATCTCTGTACATAAATTCGAAGTATATACTGGTAAATTAAATGCACTGTGTTCTTGCATAGCCTTTGCATTTACTTTATAATTTCTAGCAGTAATATATCTTTCATGAAAATATCTATCTTCTAAAGAAGATGCTTTAATAACTTTTCTAAATATTTTCCCTTCTTCAGCTAGTTTTTCATATTTAATATACTCTGCTTCGAATTCCGAAGTCCCAATAAGACTATATAATTCTCCAACATCATTTATATAAAATAATGAAATATCTTCGTCATTATCAAGGCGTTTTCTAAACACAGGATCAAATATAATTGCATGATCTGAATGTCTAACTGAAGCTTCGTCAGAACCTTTGTTATTTTTAAGTTGAAGAATATCTTCTATCTCAATATGGAAGAAAGGATAGTAATTTGTAATTGCTCCGGAACGTCCAGAATTTGGTTGAGTACTACTTCTAGAAATTGCTTCATTAGCTTTTGCATAAGGAGTTATACCAGTATGTGTTTCAAAACCATTTCCAATATCTGCTCCTAAACCTCTAATGTTTCCTATATTTGCTCCAATACCTGCTCGAAGTTTAGTAATTAATTTATAAAGAGATTTACTACCATTTGCAATAGCTTCTATACTATCTCCAAAATCAAGACCTGAGCAATTATGGACTGCATAATCACCTGCGATAAAAGTATGGTCGTCCTCCACTGTAATATCAATTACTTCTGTATCTTTATCTAAATATTCTTCTTTTTTAGTAATTTTAGTAAAATAAAAATCTTCTAAAAAGAAACCACCATTATAATGAATATTTTCTTTATAATTAAAATTATCATAAAAATCTTTATCGTAACCATTGGTATGTTTTTGTACGAATTTTATAAATTCTTTTTCTAATGAAGCTTTAATATTAATATTATACGAATCTCTGGAATTTGGATTTTTTAATACATTATTTTTTTCAATATTTGTATTAATTTTATGACCATTTCTTAAATGCATTATTTTTAAAAGTTCTATAAATTTTTTATCTTTTAAAGATATTTTTAAAGTTCCAGAAGTTTTATTAAAACTTCCATCTCCTAAATAAGCACCTTTTAAAAAATATTTTTGTAATTCCGGTTCTTGAAATAATAAAATATTATTAAAATTATAGCCATCTTTTTTATAATATTGATCTTTAATATTATTAAGAATTAAATTAAAAAAGGTTTTAAGAATTTTAGAATTAAAAGTAAGAACTGCATATTTAGTTGGTTCGTAATTAATACTAATATTTCCATAAATTCCAAAATGTTTATAAATAGTTTCGTTTATAAATTCTAAATAATTAACCTCGTCCGTACTTACTGTAAATATAAAGGTTTGTCCTTTTTTATATGATGAACCTTCTGCTAAAAACCAACCAAAAACTTCCATTAAATTATTATCAATAGTAATAAAATTATTAATTGGTTTTATTAATTTATTTATTCCAGCATTACCATTATTTATATGATCTTTATCAATATTTCTAGAAACTATTTTTTCATCTAGTACTTCAAACTTTTTATTTTTAATACCTTTTTCATTTTGAATTAATTCGAAAATATTTAATGTATTTGAAATAATTTTTCTTGGTATAGGAATTCCAATATAATCACCAATATCCAAATTACCAGCCTCGTTATAATCCGCTATCGATAAATCAAAAATTTTATCTAATCCTGAACAATTATTTTTATAATAATTTTTAGTACTAAGGCAATATTTATAATTTCCTTGGCTTATGGGACAAATTTTTCCAAATTTATCTCCACCAGATGGATTTCTAGCACATAAGATATCTTCTTTAATTATAGAAAATACTGGATGATTATCGGTACTATCTAAAGGTTCTTCTGAAAAAATAGTATTTAATTTTACAAATTTATTTTTAAAAGATTTGATAATATTAGTAACTTTTTTATAATTCCCAAAAGAAGTTAAAATTTCATCGCCTATTTTAATGTCCCCTATTTCAATAAAATCAAATTCGTTTAATTTTATTAAAGTGTTTGGTTTAAAACACGAAGTCCAGCCTTTCATATTAGTACGAATACCAACCATTCCTGGAGTAGGTAAAAATATATCGAATACTGCTAAAGCTTGATAAAATTCTAAAACCATTTTAGATCGAAATTTCTTATCCTTAATAGTCGCAAAAATATATAAAGGTATTAAGAAGAATATTTCTTGTGGAGTTTCAATAGGCTTATTATCTCTTTTAATACTGTACTTTTTAATAAGTTGATTTAATCCTAAATAAGTAAATCTTAAATCATTATTGTAATCAATACATTTTGATAATTCATTTATTTCATCATCTGTATAATAAAAGAATAATTCTTTATCATAATAACCTTTTTCCGCTCTTTCTCTAAGAGTACCGGCATTAAATTCTGGATTATAACTTCCATAAATATCTTTATAAAGATCTTGAAGCATAAGACGAGCTGGTGGGAATTGGGAATCGGGATTATTTTTATCTATCATATCAGCTGCTGTAAAAATAGCTGAAGTTTGAATATCTTTAGAATGCATTTCTGATTTAAGACGTATTTTGAAATTACTAAAAATTTCAAAAGGATCCATATTTAAACCTTCACATGCATGTTTAAAATGAGTTAGTATTTTTTCCGAATTAAATGGTTCGATTCTATTGTCTCTTTTGATTACGGTATAGTTCTCCATAATTTTCCTTTGTAATTAATGATTATTTTATTGTATCTAATATATCTATAAAATCTATATGTAGCGTGTTAGTTATTTTTGAATATTTTTGAATATATTTTTGAATATATTTTTTTATTAAAAACGTGATAACTATTAATAGTTAACTATTGATACCACGTGGTATCAATAGTAAGTATAGTTATCTATATACGTTTGTCTCTTTAGTTGATGGTATCAATAGTTAACTATTTATAGTGTGTGTATCAATAGTTAACTATTTATAGTTATTCGAATGATTTAGGTTGGTCATATCATTTAAAGACAGGAAATTAACTTAGAGAATATTCTCTAAGTTAATTAAATTGTTTTTAAAATCTTCCTTTTTTACCTTTTTTACTTTCTTCTCTACGTTTTCTATCTTTTTCATCTATTTCATCATTCTTTTTCTTAAGACTATTTGGAGTTTTTAAAATAGTTCCTGGAAATGATTGTGGATCATTTGTAGTTCTTCCTAAAACGTTTTCAACCTTTTCTTTAATAGTAGCTTGTTTTAAACCTTTGGAATTTCCTATTGGTTTTAATGATCCATTTTTACTTGGCAAAGTATTTTGATCTGGCCAAACATTCGTTATACTTTTATTAGTATAACCATCTTTTTCCGATTTTACTCTACTTGAACCAGTAGTATCTTTATTGTACTTACGTAAACGTTTGATATGTTTCGTTAAATTATTTCTAAAAGGATCTGCACTTTTTAAAGCGCTTTTAACACGACCTTTTATAGACTCTTCTAATATATATACAGCTTCTTCAACTAATACGTTTTTATTTATTTCTAATATCATTTTATTTTCCTTGTTTATTTTATATTATTTTATTTTCTTTAATAATTGTCATCGATTTTTGATTAAGTACTAATTCTTCCAAACGTTTTTGAAGTTTAGAATCTATTTCGTAAAGTTCTGGAAACAATTGCGAATTATAATTCATAGTACAGAATAGTGCTATAAGTTTTGGTAAGAACGTATAATAATTATAATATTCTTTTTCTCCAACATTTTGAATCATTAATGTTTTAAGTGTTGAAGTACTAATGTTTAAAATATCTAATATTTTTAAAAGTTCTGTTATGTCTTCAAATTTCTCTGGTTTGAACTTAGCAAAATCTTTCATTACTTTTTCATAATATTCCTTAGATTCTTCACCTTTAGAAATCATATTTTCGTGTCTTGCATTATCTTCGTACGGTGTTCTATTTTTTTTAGAATCTGGATCTTCTTCTGGAAAAATAGTATCTAACGATACTCTTACAAATTCACTTTTATTATTTTTTAAAATTTCTAAAGCGCTTTTCGTACTCATTTGTAAAAAATAAGTTAACATCATAAATTGGACGGCTAATCTAAGTTTAATAATTTTAATATCTTTCTCTGTTTTAATATCCTCTTCCGTTTCGGTTTTAATAGCTGGTTTAAGAGAAGAATCTACTCTAGAAAGAACTTTACGAAGTTGTTTGAGTAATAAATCTTCGGTTGTTTTATATACTTTAACTTTCTCTGGTTTATTTTTATTTGTAGCATTATAAGCATAGAATTGTAATAATCCAAAATAAGCTAAATCAATTAATTTTAACCAATCTATTTCTGCCATAAATTTTTCAATGTATTCTTTTTTATCTTTTTCCAAAGAATCAATTTTAAGTACTTGTTGGGAAGTAATTAAAGTTTTAGTTCCTTTAATAGCAGTAAGAGTATTTTGTAAATCGTAAATGATTTTTTTAAATTGATCTATTCTTCCAGCTCCACCATAATTAAGAACAGCGAATGGATTAATAAAAATTTTATGTAGTGTATTTTCTTTTGCTATTACTTCTACTGGAACTTCAACATTGATTTGACCAAATACAATTTGATTTTTAATCATTAATTCATGAACTAATTTAGTTTTTTTAGAAGTACTGAATTTAGATAAAGCTACTTTAATTTTTTCATTAACCGCTTTATAAAATTCTTTATCTTGTATTAAATTCATTCCCATTGAAACAGTAGTATCTTTTAAATAAGAGTATTGTTTTGTAGAGTTTAAAACTCCTTTATCTGTTCTAGAAGTAAGAGATTCTTTTAAACTACCAGAGGTGTTAGTGTTGGTCATATTCATATTGTTCCTTTATATTAAATATTTTTGCACAAATTCTATATTTGGTACAAGTATTCGATTATTTAAATTATCCTGATTAAATTGAAATAAACTTCCGACGTTATTAGCAAAAAGTATTATTGGATAATAAGCCATAATTCCATACTGTTCATGTGCTACTAAATCAGGTCTTTTATTATATTTAGCTCGATATGGGAGTACTATACAATTATCAAATAAAAATTGTTCTGATACCAATAATTGTTTTAGTAAGAAAGGCTTAGCATCAACAAGATTATTTATGACTTGATTATCTGGATCAATCCTAGTGGGAGCATCATACGTGATCATAGTATTCCTTTAATCTTTGGTTTTTATATTATTTAGTTCTTTGTTAAAAGACAGGAGAAACCTATTGGAATTATCCAATAGGTTTTATTTCTGGTCGTAATTTAGTATTATCTTTACTTCTACATTTAACGTGATTTAAATTCATTGGATTGGAACAATCCAATTCTCTATTTATTCTAGGAGTACCTGCTTGAGTTAAGTTTCCAGTTTTAGCATTATTTAAATATCTATTTACTTTTAAACCATTATCTTGATTTTTCTGAGACATTTTGGTTCCATGTAAACCAGTAGTATTAACTTTTTTTTCTCCAATTATTCCATCCGTTTGATGTTTAATTCCTGGAGTTGGTTTAACTTCTTCTCCAAAAGCTCTTTCTTCAAAAAGATTAAAAACTCTTGGTAAAGCAGTTTCTTCAAATATAGAAGAACTTGGAGTACTTTTACCAGCTCCTAATTTATCAATAATTGAATTAACATTATGTTCATCATTTCTTTTTAAATTAGTAAATACCGTTTTAGAACCACGAAGAACGTTTTTTTCAGCGCTTTGAACATCGCTTCTCATATGAGCCAAAGGATCTGAAACTTCACTTTGAACACTATTTACAGATGTTTTATCAAATGCTGTTCCTTTATCTTTATTCGCAACATTATGTTCGGTTATACGTTTAGTAATATCTTTGAACATTGTTGGAGAAGATAAAGGATTATTATAAGATTTCTCCAACACACTTCGCATATTTAATCCTTATAAACTTAATAATCTATTTGCTATAATTTCCGATTCTGTAAAACCTTCACCAATTTCTGGGACCATACCTTCAGCTGGCATAACCTGATCTGGAGTTTCTTGAGGTTCACCTAAACCATCTTGAGTAGTTTCTGGTTCGGGAGTATCTACTGGATTTAATTCACCAGTAACTGGATTATAAAGAAATTCATTTCCTTGTTCATCTGTAAGTACTTTATCCGTATCTGGAAGTTCTTCCCCCATTTCATTAACTGCTTCTAATAGAATTTCAGTAGCTAGTTTATTTAAGAACTTAGCTTCTTCTAATGTAACAGAACCATTTTTTTGTAAATTAAAGTTAATTAATCTAGTTGTCATATAATTAATTGATTCTTCTAAAATTTTCATTATAATACTGCCTTTTTAGATAAATTTTTTACAAAGTTGTTACCCATTGAAAAATCTTTATGTCCTGGATGAGCTTTATTATAAGCTTCTAAAGAAGTTTTATCAGTAACTCCTAATTTTTTCATGTACTTGCTTGACCCTTGGTCATCTGTAATATGAGTCTGTTTATATCCCGTTGAATTTTTATCCACAGCTGGAGTAGCTGGTTTATTATCAGTAGTTTCTGGTTTATTATCAGTAGTTTCTGGTTTATTATCAGTAGCTCCGTGATACATTTCTTTAGCTTTATCCATACCAGTATGTAAAGCATCTTTTACTTCATCCGAATGATCCATTCCATAAGCAGCAGCTGCTCCAAGACCAACACCAGTAGCAATTTTACCACCATGATTTTTCAAAGTATCTAATAATCCTTCTTCAACGAGAATTTTTTCAATTAAGTTTAAATTCTCAGTAAGATATTTTTTAGTTTTTAATGATTCTAATTCAGTTGTACCTTCTTCAAGTACTTGAATTAAATATTCATCTCTTTTATTTTCTAAAATTATTTCTAATGTCATAATATTTCCTTAGTTTTTAATTAAGTTTTTGTTATGTTCGTTAATATAGTTAAAATATTATTAAATTCTTTATAATTTATTCTTAAAAGTTCTATATTGTTTTCTTTAAGAAATTTTTCTTTAATTCTATCACGTTCTTGAGTTTTTAAGAATCCTTCTAAACCACCAAAATATTCAACTGGTTCAGAATGCTGTTTACCATCATACTCAATGACAGTATTTAAATCTTCTAAATAAAAATCAAATCTATAATTCTCAAAGAGTTTAACTTCTTGAGAGTACTTAATATTATTCTCTTCTAGAAATTCTCTAATTTTTCGTTCACCTTTAGATTCTTTACATTTTGGACATCCAGAACCTAATTTATGCATATTTGGAGTTTGAAAAAAACTTCCATGCTTTGGACAAATTATTTCTATTTTAGTATTTGTATTTTTAAAAATAATTTTTGAATAATTATACTTATTATTATGAGCTTTTTTAAAATCATTAATATGTTCCTTTAAATTTTTTAAAGGTTTTTTTTTACTAAGTTTATGGCATTTTGGACAGCCATTGCCATGTTTGTGCATATTAATAGTTTGTAAAAATTCCCCATGTTCCGGACAAATTATTTTTATTTTAGTACTCGTATTTAAATATTTAATATTTTTATATTCTTGTAATGAATTTAAGTAATTATATTTATCAAAATGAACTTTTTGAAAATCTTTAAGGTGTTCTTTTATATTTTTTCTTTTTTTCAAAATATTTCCTTATATTACAGACAGGAAATTAACCTCCCCATCGGGGGAGGTTAATTTATTTGATTATCTAGGATAAACGTTTGGATTAACTTTATTTAAAGTATTCATTGCTGTACCTGAAACAACATTGTCTGGACTACCAACATTAGTAGTAACTTCACCACTTGTTTGTAATGTTTGTTGAGCTTGGATATTACGTAATTTAGCTGCTTCGTCTGGACTCATTCCATTAGTACCTACAACATCAGATTGATTATTAATAGGAACTGGTTGAGTAATTACTTCGCCTTCTGGAGTTACTTCACCTTTATTTAAATAATCCGTTGGATTAGCTGAAGCTCCTGATAAATAATCATGAATAGTATCACGATTATCATAAGCTAAAGCACCAGCACCTAAAGCACCAGCACCTGCAGCATATTTGCCCCAGTTATTAGATAAGTTAGCTTTGGCCGCATCCACTACACCTTCTTCCATAAGGATCTTTCCAATCAGGTGAAGATTCTCAGTAAGATATTTTTTAGTTTTTAATGATTCTAATTCAGTTGTACCTTCTTCAAGTACACTGATCATATATTCATCTCTTTTATTTTCGATTACTTTATTTAATAATGCCATTTTATTCTCCTAGAAAAGTTTGTTAATAAGGTTATTAACAATTGCTTCAGATTCTGTAAGTTCTTCTTTTTGAGTTGGTTCTGCAGCTTCTACTACCGGAGTACTTTCTTCTACTACCGAAGTACTTTCTTCTACAACTTGAGCACTTTCTTCAATTGTTGGAGCTTGTTCTTGAGCACCTTCTTCAATTGTTGGAGCTTGTTCTTGAGCTGGTTCAGCTTTAGTACTTTCTTCAACAACATCTGGTACTTCGATTGAATCTGGGATAAAATCCTCAGCCGCTTCTGTAATAACTTCTGATGCTAATTTATTTAAAAATGTAGCTTCTTCAATAGTAACTTTTCCGTTTTTAAGTAATGATTCCATTACTAGTCTATTCGTAACTATTCCAGTAGCTTCTTCAAGTACTGATGCTACTTCTTGAGACATAATTGTTTTTAATTCCATAAGAATTTCTCCTAATTTTTTTAGAAATATATTTCACGTGAAGTATATTACTATAATTTATAACTTATTTCTATTTTTAGTTATAAAGTAAAATACTGTTATAATAATCTTGCGGATTATCTATTTCATCGGCTTCGGCCAAGATGTATTTACTTTTAATTAAATAATGAAAATTTGTACCTTCTGGAAAGGTTTCCAGTTTTGCGTTTTCTTCTAAGATATTGTTATCATCCAAATTACTTACTGGTATAATACAAAATCTAAATACCTTATTAGTAGTTAATTCATTATACATATTATTATACCAAGAATAAATTCCTGGAAATTCAACTTCGTTAAAAATACCACCATTAAAAAGAATATCTATATTCTCTTCCATAGTTTTTGTCGAATCTTGTTTTATTATAATCGTTTCAAATGTTAAATCTTTTTTAGCTTTTTCAGTAAATAAATAATTCAATGGTACAAATTTTTCTATATTTGTATTATCGGTTAATGTTAATAAATCGGTGTATATTCTTTTTTTCCAAAATCCAATACCATTATAATTATTTTGTAAAATAGTTCCGAAATTAATTTCAGTTCCAAAAGATAATATTTTATATGGACTATGTATTAAAAGATTTTGTGAATCCAGAATAATAGTTTCTTTGATCGTAGCTGATTTAGAACCTATTTTTAAAAGATCATCGCTTTCTATATCGATAAAACTTTCGGCCGTTAAAGTATTCAAAAGTGGTAATTTATTAATAATACCATTATTTAATTTTAAATCGATATCTGTAGTAATTTTATGTATTCCTATTTTAGTTTTTTTATAAACATTTGTAGGAATAGTTAATCCAAATATAAAATCTAAATTTAAAATATTTTCGTTAGTTTCTTTAGAAACAGTTTGAGAAACGTTTGTAAGTTCCATAGATGGTTCAAATTCTAATTTACCATAAGTATATAATTTATTACTATAAGTATTACTTGGTATGATATTTAACCCATAATAGGTATGTTCTTTTTTCCAAGTTTTAGTTACACTAGAAATATTTATATAGTTATAATATTTTGGGGTATATACGGTATAATTAAGAGGTATATGCGTATTTATATTACTAATATAATCTAGCATCTCGGCTGAACTTTCTAATGATAATTCAACTGATATATTAATATAATTATATTGTACTGAAGTAAAAATAACTTCGTCTAAATCTTCATTCTCGGCTATAATAATATTATTAGCTGGAGTTTTACCAAGACTCTGTCTAGATACATACTGAACGTTATCCATTGGACGTACATCTATTAAATTAATTTTAGCAAACGGTAATTCATATGATGCTCCATCATAATAATCAAATGAAGACATAATCCGAGAACCATAATTAAATGAAAAGTTTTTAATGTATTGTACTTGACCAGTTCGTGATTTATAACCTTTTGTTAAATGGGTACCTAAAAAATATTTTAGGTACTTAAAAAAGTTTATATAAAAGTTATGATAATTATCAAATAAATTTACATCATTTATTCCTCGAACTTCTTCGTTATTATCAGGATTAATATATTCATCTATCTTTTCTAAAATTTCTTCTGGTAAAGATTCTTCTGGCAAATCTTCATCATTAATAGGAAGATTTAAAGCATTCGCTTTACCGGTAAAAGGATTTATTTCACTTTGATTATCATCTTTAATTTTTTTACTAATATTTTTTAAGTTAGCAATATCTTCTTCAGTATAAGTAACTTGACCAATATCATCAAACTCTACTCCTAAATTAGCCATATTATTCTCCTTTTAAATTTTCTAAAAATAAATTTATATTAGAAAAGTCTTTAGAAAAATATACAACTGTTTCAGCAGATACATTATTAAATGTTTTAGAAATAATAAATATACTTGTATCTGGATAAGCTTTAGATGTATAATTAGAAATATTAATAAAAGTTGTATTTGTTTCAGTACTTTGAACTTGTTCAAAGTACGATAAAAATTCAGTAAGTTCATTTATATTTAAATTCAATTTTGTAAAATCTCTAATAATTCCTATATCCAATCCAAAATTTTTATTAAGATGCTCGAATGAAATACTTATTCTATAATTTTTAGTATCTAAATGATTCCTTATAAAAAAATAAGGAATTGGATCTTCTTCGCGATTTTTGAATACATTGGTTCGTATTATTTGAATTTCTTCATCGTCTTGAAATTCATATTTTGTTTTTATATTAAAATCCATAATAACCCCTTAACCAATTTCGATATTAGTAAATAATTTATCGTTTAAATCAGAAGGTAAATTATATTTATCTTTAATACGTTGTACTTTTTGATCGTCTAAATCTTGTGTTTTTACTTTAAGTTTAGCTTCCGTAAGATTAATTAAAAAAGCATCTTTAATTCTATTTAAATCATTAGTACCAAGATTAACATTACTACCTTTAAGTTCTACGGCTGCAGTACTAAAGTGAGTATATATTCTTACTGTATTTGGTTGAATTTTTAAAATAGGATAAGGGAATAATTGATTAATCATTATGTACTTATTAGAATCTAATTTAATGTATTTACCATGACTTGGATAAGGTACTTTTAATTGAATTTCATAAGGTTTTTCGTAACCAAATTTAGTATTCTTTAATTTAACTTTATATATTTTAAATCTATTTTTGATATTATCTTCAAAATATATTTTAACATCTTGTACTTTTAGACCAGCATCTTTATCAATTTCTAAAGATTTAAATAAATCAAACATTGCCTCATCAAGTACTTCATTAAACTCAGTTTGCTGCTTATTATAACTAGTATAAGTTTCTATACCAGTAGCTTTAATTGGATCATAATATAAATTTTTAGGAAGATTAGCTCGTTGTACTTTAATACTACCATTAAATTTAAAATTAATATCTTTAAGCATTTGTACTTCTTTTAAATACTTAGCAAATTTAGGATCTTTCTCCAAATCATTTAAAATTTTATCATGATGTAAACTATCTTTTTTAGTATTTTCATTTCCAGACGATTTAGAAGTATTTTTTGTAATAATTTCATTTGCTTGATTTAAAATATTATTTATTTTAATATCTGCTTTTGGATCTTTAATACCTTTATTAAGTTCTTTAACTTCTGTAAATTTATCTAAAAGTTCTTCTTTAATTTTTAAAGTTTTATCTTTAGATTTAATTTTAGTTCCATCAAATACTTTAATTTCTTTTACATCTTTTACATCTTTTACATCTTTTACATCTTCTACATCTTCATCTAAATTAAGACCAGCGCTTAATAAATCTTTTTTATGTTCTTCTAAAAGCATTTTATTTATTTTATTCAATGCTTGAAGATTAATAACTAAGTTATCTCCATTCAATGAAGTTTTTATTTCGGTCAATGGATAATAGTTATTTTTAACTTTAACCATAATTCCTTTAAAATGTGGAATACTAGTTAAATCAATTAAGGTATTTTTAATACGATAAAATTTTAAGAACATATCTAAAATTTCTTTATTATCATAATCAGTTTCTAATAATAAATAAGTATCTTTTTTATAAAAAGTTTTATGATATTCTTTTATTATACTTAATAAAAGATTCATGAATTCATTAATAGCTTTAATTTCTGAAATACCAGAAACCGTTTTAAAAGATTCACCTAATGAAGTTAAATCATAAAAAGAACTTTTTTGAAGAATTTCAGTTTTGGTTAAAGGAATAGTTTTAAGTACTCTTCCAGAAATACTTTTTTTAGCAATGGTCGTTTTAAAAAATTTAGAATATTTTAGGGTACTTACTCTATGATTATAAAATACGAATGATGGGGGAATAATAAATGAATTAAAATATGTTTTATTTTTAGCATGAGCAAGGAAAGATAAACCATTAATATTGTTTTCATCTGAAGAATAATTAATACTAGTAACATTCGTAAAATATATTAAATTTATACCAGTTCCCGATTTACCAGAACTATCATTGGTTAAATTTTTAAAAGTTAATTCTTTTATTCCATTTAACCCAGTACTAGTAAATATTTTTTTAATTTCCATTTTTATTCCTTTAAATTTTAAATTATTTTATTTTATCTAATTCCTATTAAAGAATTTTGTTGTTGATGTTGGACTTGTTGTTGTGAAGGAGCTTGAGAATTTGGAGTATCAGAAAGATTTTCACCATAACTATTTAAATTATTTTCATCTTCTTTTTCTTTAGCTTCTTTAGCTGCTTTATGAGCAGATGCTAATTTAGATGCACCAACCGCGGCTAAACCACTACCAGTAACGGCCCCAATTCCAGTACCAATATTGCTATATTTATTTAAGTATTGTTGTTTTGATTCTGGAGTTTTTAATCTTGTTAAAGTATCATCCGTTTGTTGAATAGCTTTATTAGCCTGTGTTATATCATGATCAAGTTTTTCTCTTACTATTGGTAATTGATTGGTATTGTATTTAGCCACATCTCGTGGATCAATATTATCATTTAATTCGCTTACTACATTAGCTTTTTTAACAATATCATCTATTCTAGCTCTATTTTGTAAATTAGCTTCAGATGGCTGATTTAGATCATCGTTAGAGAATATTCTTGAGAAGAATGAACTTTCAGGAACCTTATTAGAACCAATGATATCTTTAACTTCACCTCCACTTCTAAAATCACCAAGAAATTTAGTATTTGAATGTAAAGCATCTTGTAAAGCTGTTTTATTAGCATTATAGTTATCTAAAATTCTAGAAGTTGCTTGAGCTCCTTCAGTAGTATTTGCCCCAAATTTAGATTTAATTTCAGCAAGTGCTTTATCTTTTTCAGCTTCTATATCGGCCATAATTTTATCCACTCCATCCGTTCTAATCAAATGTTCATCTATAGTTAAACCTGCTTTTGGATTAAAATTTTCCAAAGAATCTTTAGAAGATTGTAAATTCTCTAATTGGGATTGCTGAAGAGATTTGCTATTTACATTATCCATTATATCTTCGGTATGTGCTGAATCTCCGTATTGATTACCTAAATCATGACCAAGATATCCAAGCCCAGCTGCTCCAAGAATACCAGCTGCACCAATACCAAGATTAATTTTATTTCTTTCAAAAAATCCTGGTTCTTTTGGTTTACTTAAAAAATCCTCAGAACTTTCTTGTATTAATTTATTAATAGTTTTTAAATCCTCAAATTTTATTTTCATTTTATTTTCCTTCATTTTCTTTAATTTTTGAATATTTATTAGTAATAATATTTTCCAAATAACTATCATCCAATTTTTTATTTTTATCTGTTATTTTAGTCATTAAATATTTATTAGTATATCCATAACTGAACCCCATAATATTACTAAAATTATGAGAAGATTTAGTAAAATCTATAGCATATTTTTTAGAGTACTTTTTATTAGTTAATCTAATTGGGGTAAGTTTACCATTAACAGATTCTGCAAATACTTGAGTTAAAATAGTTTCGATATTAAATATATCGATATTGGTAACACCCGATAACTGATTATATATACTAAGTACTAATTCATATATATCATCGGAAATATATTTAATTCTATTCTGGAACAGTGCTGATAATACATCGATATTAGTATTTTTATTTTTAAAATGTGCTGTAAATATAGTATCTCCAGGCATAAATTTAAAAATTAATTCTTTAGAATTTTTACCATTACTAACATTATGTTTATAAAGATTTACATTGTAAGGTAATGTAAATTGAATACTATTTAAATCATTAGGAAATACTATTTCAAAGAATCCATGAATATTAAGTACTAGTTCATTATCATTATCTTCATTTTCGACTATTTCTTCTGAAACATTTTTATACTCTTCTAAATTGATAATTATTAAACATTCTTTTTTTGCTTTAATTTCATTTTTAGTAATATCTAAATACTTAGATTGATCCTTCATTTATTTTCCTTTTATTTAATTATATTCTTAATAAGATCTTATCATCGGATAAGATCCTATAAAAATACTAACGAGAAAAAACTAATCCATAAACAGTACTTTCATCTTTATATGAAGGACCTTTATCAGATAAGAATTTTTTTTCTTTAGTTTTTTCGTCTGGTTTTCTAGCAGTTAATGGTATATCATCGTATGCTAGTTCAGCTTCGTCTTTTTGTTGAACTAATTTAACTCTAGCAGCAATCGCTTCTTGAAGTTCTTTAGCTTTAGCTTCTTTAGCTATTGTAGCTTCAGCACTTGCTGCTTCTAATTCAAGTTTCGCAGCTTCTTGTACTTCAGTAGCTGCTGAAATAGTTTCTTCATCACCAGCTTCTTTAGCTTCTTCTAATTTTTTAGCAGCTTCTGCTTCTTTAGCTGCTTTAGCTTCAGCTTCTTTAAGAGCTTTCTCTTCTGCTTCTTTAGCTGCTTTAGCCTCTGCTTCTTCTTTAGCTAATTGAGCTTCTGCCTCGTTTGCCTCTTGTTTTTCTTTTTCTGCTAATTCGATAGCTGCTTGAGCGTCTTCGACTTCTACATCTTTTTTCTTACGTGCCATATTATAATCCTTATTTTTAATATATTTCTTTGTTTTGTTTGTAATTAAATACTATTGAACTCTTTTTTCAATATTTTTTCAATAATATTAAAATTATTATACTCTATTCGAATAATTCTTATATCGTTTTTAATACAATACTCTGTTTTAATTTTATCCCGTTCTTGAGTTTTCAAGAATCCTTCTAAACCACCAAAATATTCCACTGGTTTATAATGCTGAATACCATCATACTCAATGACAGTATTTAAATCTTCTAAATAAAAATCAAATCTATAATTCTCAAAGAGTTTAACTTCTTGAGAGTACTTAATATTATTCTCTTCTAGAAATTCTCTAATTTTTCTTTCACCTTTAGATTCTTTAATTTCTGTAGCGCATTTAGGACATCCAGAACCAGAAAAATGATCTTTAACAACTTGGTTAAATTCTCCATGAATATTACATATAATTTTTACTTTATCATTTGTCGTTTTAAATTTAATTTTTTCATAATTATAAGTATCTCCATGAATTTTTTTAAATCTTTTAATAATTTCAATTGTATTTAATAATTGGCATTTAGGACAACCATTACCAATACGGTGAGAATAAGGTAATTGTAAAAATTCACCATGTTCTCGACATATAATTTTTATTTTTATTTCGGCATTGATATAATTAACTTTGGAATAATTGTATTTATCTCCATGAATTTTTTTAAAATCTTCTATAATTTCAAATGTGGTATAATTATAATTCTTAGAGCATTTTGGACAACCATGTCCTTTAAAGTGATTATATGGAGTTTGTAAAAATTCATTATGTTTTGAACAATTTATAATTACTTTATTATTTATTCCAGTATAAATAACTTTACTATAATTGTATTTATCTTTATGAACTTTTTTAAATCTTTTTAAAATTTCTTCTTGTGTTAATTTTTTAGGCATAATAAATCTTAGTTCAAAAACCAAATATATGATTCTGGTGGTAACTCATCTAATTCTTGTAAAGTTTTTTCTCTAAGTTGCATACCTTCTTGAAACATTTCATCAGCGTTGATATCAACCTGCGACTGAGGTGTATTAAAGCTAGAAAATTTTTTACGAATTCTACCTATTGATATAAATAATGTAGCTAATGCTAAATCTCTTAATAAATGATAAACGTCTGGATCAACAGTACTTGGATCTTTATGAATACAATTTAATTCTACTATAAAATCTAAAACGGAACCATAATTATTACTACCACGTACAATTTGTAATTTATCCGGAGCAAAGAATTTCCAAGTATCTTGAGATATAAAATCTTTAGACATACTAAACGAATTTTGGGCAATTAACATATCAGTTAAATCTCCAGAAGTCTGCTGAAGATTATAATATTGTGTAATATCCATTACTGTTGGTTTTCTAATTAGTCTATTAACATTCATAATTTTGTATTTAAAATTTTTAAATTGAAACACTAATGCTGGACTTCTGGAAATAATATTCTCATATTCATACATTACATAATATCTTATAAGAGGAATATATCTACTAAATTCTGGAAGAACGTGTTCCTCAATAATACCAATTATTTCTTCATCCGTAAATTCTACATTATTCACAGTACTTCCAAGATTTAATTTAATATATGATAAAAGATTTTCCCAATTACTCCAAGTAATACTAAAATTGGATTCATCCGTATTATTTTCTATATCATCTACAAATGTATCAAATTGATCTAAGTTAACACATTCTTCTTCAATCTTAGTTAAATTATTAACTAAGTCGGTTTCTGTAATGGTTGCCATTAATTATCCTTTTCTTTTTTTTTGATAATTTATTTTTTTAGCCGCTAAAGCCAATTCTTTTTTTTCTTTAGCTAATATCTTTCGTTGATGTTCTTGTTTTCTAAAACCATCAATTTTTTTAGCATATCCTGGATTTTCATCTCTAGATGCAATAAATATTTTATTACCTAAATTAAATTCTTCTATAATTTCTTCTTTATCTTTTGAAGATTTTTTCTTAGTTGTTCCGAGTCCACCGTTACTAGGATAAGAATCCTTTACCATAGTTCCAAAACCACCCATTGGCACAATAGGACTTCCACCAATACTTACCGCAGCTCCTTCCATCTCTTGAAAGACTTGTACATTTTTAGCCGAGGTATTAGGATCTATTATAGAAAATACACTTTCGTTAAGCATTGATTTTTTAATCCCAGCTCTTTTTAACATATCTTTTAACATCCCAGTTTTTTTTAATTTTAGTATACTTTTGTATAAATCATCTGAATCTTTTAAAACGTCTTTCATCCCAGTAGCTTTTAAAGATAATCGTTTTTGTAATAAATTATGCTTTGATTCTCCAGCGTCTAAAGGATATGAACCTTGTTTTGATAAAGCTTCTTTTTGAAAATCTATTGTACCAGAACCATTTTTATTAATTGCAAGTATTTGTGCTTGAGTTACACCCATATTATTTCCTTAGATTTTTAATATTATTTAGTTTAAATAGTAAATATCCGTATTTAAAAATATTAGAAAAACTATTAATAGTTAACTATTCATAGTGTCAACTAACCTACTATAGCCAGTTATTTCAAAAAGACAAAAAATTTTAAAACCTAAAATTTAAGAAATAGTTAAATTTTCAATCCTTTATAACACCGGAAAATAGGGGACTTGGTTTTTGATTTTAAGTTTATTTTAAAATCTGTTAGCTAGAGATTTTAAAAACAAACAACTATTAATAGTTAACTATTAATACCACGCACTATGAATAGTTAACTATTAATAGTTATCTTGTAATATTTAATATAGATATAATAAAGATATAATAAAATTAAAGGAAAATTATGGAAAGAGAAAACACAGTAATTAAAATATATTCTGAAACTGGAAGAATACCAGAATACGGTACGGCTAACAGCGCAGCCTTTGATATAGAAGCTAAGGAAGAAATTAAGTGGAAAACTTATCAGGATTACCACGTCGCAACAATTAGTACTGGTTTATATACATCATTCGATGATAAATATGTTTTAAAAATTTATCCAAGATCTGGTTTAGGATTCAAGTATCAAATGGGATTGGCAAATACGATTGGAATTATAGATAGTGATTATAGAGGAGAAATAATGGTAAAATTGGTAGTTCCAAGTACAATACCAACTGAATTATTACCAACTGAAGCAGGATCTAGAATTGCTCAAGCTATTTTAGAAGAAATTCCAAGAGTTTATTTTAAAACATTAACGAAAGAAGAATTCGACAAAGAAAAAAATACTGAGCGAGGAGAAGGTGGTTTTGGAAGCACCGGATTATAAAAAATCTAATAGAATTATTAATAAAATAGAAGAGTGTAATATTGCTAGATTAAATTCAAATAAATTAAAAGAACTATATGGTGATTATAAATCCAAATATAGTTCTCGTTTAAAAATTGACACTGGTTTTAGATGTAATGCTAAATGCACTTATTGTTATTATTTAACTAAGGTTAATGACGAATTTATTCCTAAAGAAGAAATTATTACTCAAATAAATAAAGCCAAAGAATTAAATTTTAAAAGTATTGAATTCAGTGGTGGTGAAAGTACTATTCATCCAGATTTTTTAGAATGTGTTAGTTACGCTAAATCATTAGGCTTAATTACTTCGGTTATTACAAATGGTTATTTAAATCATGAGGAAATAAGAAGTATTATAGATAGAGGAATAGATGAAATTATGTTCAGTATTCATGGATTTAGAGATACTCATGATAAGATAGTTAAATTAGATAAAGCATATGAAAAAATATTTAGTAATCTTAGAGTAATTCATAATCATCCAAGTAATGTAAAAGCTAGACTAAATATTATAGTAAATAATAAAAGTATTTTTGAATTGGGTGATATAATTGAGGATTTTTTAAATCAACATTCATTTTATTTAATTAATATTCATGAAATCAATTTCTTACCAATTAACGAATGGGACGATGCTAAAATAATTGGTGAACGTTCGCAGTCGATAGTTCATGAAAATATTAATCTTTTGGAAGAAGTACTAGACAGAATAATTCTTAAAAAAATTAAATTAAATATAAGATATTTAGAATATTGTTTTTTATCTGAAAAGTATCATAAGTATTTATATAATTACTTAGATCATTATTTTACTAATGATTGGAATCCTTTTTATATCTATAAAGAAGATATTTTAAATGAAAATAAAAATGAATTTAATTTAGATAAAATAAAAAAGGATTTATTTTTTAAAAGAAAAACACAATACTATAAAGATATAAAATGTATCAAATGTCCTTGGAATATTAAATGCGATGGTTTTAAAAATAAATCCTAACAAAAATACATTCAAAAGTTATTAAACGAGGAGGATAAATGATCTCTTTTAATTATAGTGAAATATTTAATATTGATTTAAATATGATAATTTTTATGATTTTACTTTTTGTATTAGCTGTAATATTATTAAATGGTTTAATTTATTTATATAAAAAATTATTAAAAGGTAAAAAAAGAATTACTGATAAAAAACATATAACAGATTTAGAAATTGATAAACATGAAGTTAATAATTATCTAAATGGTCTTAATAAAAAACGTAGAAAATCAGATATTAATATAGATATAAAAGAATTTTAACCAAAATTTAACGACAGGAAAAAACTTATAGATTAATTTCTATAAGTTTTTTCCTGTCGTTAAATTAAGAAAGATCTTTTCCTAATTGGATATAGTATATTCCATTTTCTTTTTTATCCAAAGTTTCTAAAATATTTTTCATATCTTCTAAGGTTTCTGGTTGAAAATATTCTATATTTGATAATTCCATAATTCCCAAATCATCATCTAATTTATGCCCAGCTCCTAAAGTTTCATAACCGTACTTACCAGCATTACATATAATTATTTTACCATTCTTAGAACCAAAATCTCTGCAACTAAATTTTAATTGTTCGTATCGATGAATTATAAAACCAGCAACTCCATAAATATATACCGTATTACCAAGACTAGATAAACCACCAGTGATATTTAATAAATTACTTTCGCCAAGACCAATATTAATTACCTTGGCTTTTGTTGGAAAGTTTTTAGTATTAAACATATCAGCATGTAATAAGTATTCTTCTTTTTTTAAATAAGCTGCCATTAATTTACGCATATTAATCCTTTAAATATCTTTCCTTTATTTTTCGAATGGTTTTAGTTTCTAAATTTTTAAAATAATAAACTCTATTAGAAGTTTCTTTAAATATATAATGATATAACTGAGGTATTAAATTATCTAAATCTAAAAATTCAATTTCTTTTTCATAATCTTTTTCTGGAACTTCGTTATTTCTTAGTTGTTTAATTAAACCCTTTTTTCTATCGGCTGAATAAATTCTTGGTATTCTTAATAATTTATAATTTTTTAAAAAAGCTTTTATATAAAATTCCATAGCTCTTTTATAAGTACCATATATATCTAAATCATTGGTAGCAGCTTCTGAGCTAAAGAATATAAATTCTAAATTATTTTGTTCCGCTAAATCCACTAATTGCTGAGTTAATAATATCATTGAATTTGTAGTTTTTTTAACATTTTTAAAATCTTCTTTATCCGATACTCCAGCAGTATGTATGATTTTTGTAAGTTTTGTTGGACAAGGATTTTTTAAATAATCGGCAAGAGTTATAAAATTAGCATTAAATCCAGAATAATATTTATAATAATTAATAAAAGCTTTTCCCAAATATCCATTTTCTCCAGTTATTAATATCATATTATCTCCATTTTATTTATTTAAGATAGTTATATCTTCAATATTTTTTAATTCTTTATAATGCCAAAGTACTGGATCTTCTTCCATTTCTTTAACGCCTTGACCTTTAGTAGTATTAAAAATAATTACTACTGGTTTTTTACTTTCTTTTTGCTTTTGTAAAACATTATCTATAACTAAATTCATTCCATAATCATTTAAAACTTTAGTATCATAAAAACGAGTTTCTATATTATACATTTTAAACATATCTTCTATATTAAAACAATTAATACCAGAAACGTTTTGAAGAGAATCCGTTAATTGCATACCATTGAAATCGATAGTAATTAACATATTTAATTGATGTTTTCCTATAAATTGTATAGCTTCTAATGTTGGACCCATTTGTAAAGCACCGTCGCTTAAGTTAACATAAGTAAGCTTATCCGGACTTCCTAAAGCAATACCTGCTCCTATACCTAAAGCATTTCCAAGAGTTTCTTCGCTGTAATTAATAAAATCTAACTCTTCGTGTTTGACCCCATAAGATAATTTTTGGTCTTTAATTAAACCAAGTTCTTTCCAAATCATATAATAAGCTTGTGAACCAAAAGGCTTACCAATTACAATATTCGTCGTACTGTAATCAAACTTTGGTAATAAGTATTTAAGATATGAGAATTGACTAAGAGCGCTTGGTATATGTTTTAGATTATTATCAATACTGTATTGAAGTAATTGTTTTGTTGTTTTATGAGACATTATAATGGGACTTCCCTTGTTTATAAAATAATTTATTTATGTATTTAATACTTCCACTATTTCTAAAAAATAAATAATAATCGTTATATTTATTATCAGTCTTTGGAAATTTTTTAATTATTTCTTTTTTAATTATTATTTGACCTAATTGAAAATGATCGAATTTTTCTGGAATATTATAATAATTAAATAGTTCTGTATGTGTTTTATTCCATATTTTTTTAAATGATTTTCTAAAATTTTTTAAAGTACTATTTTCTCTAGCGTTTGGATAATATAATCCAAAACAATAATCATTTTTTAATTCAAAATCAAATGATGTTAATAAAGTATCATCATCTTCTAAATAATAAATATATTCACCATTTGATTTTTTATATAAAAAATTATATACTTGCCCCCAATTAATAAAAGAAGCATTATAAATAGTAATTGGTAATTTATATTTATTAAAATTTATATCCTTAATAGAATCGTCGTCATAATTAATAATAATTTCATAAGGTATTTGTATATTTGCTTTACGAATACTTAATAAACATTTTTGTAATTGTTCTGGTCTATCATGAGTTGGTATTAATATACTTAATTTAATATTTTTTGACATTTTAATAATCCGTCGCAGTTGCAAAAATCATGAGGGCATTTTTTTGGTAATATTTTTTTAATTTTTTTAAAATACATTAAATTAGTTTCTAAAGAAAATGTTCCAGGAAAACAAGTACTACTTACAAAACCATTAAATGATATTTCATAGTTATTTTGATAACATGACCAATTTTTAAAAGTGAGATTTTTTGAAAAAACCTCAATATCATTAAGATATTCTTTTTTATCATTTATAATATATTCATATTCTTTATCCATATATTTATATATTTCTTGATATTTATTTAAAGAGGTTTTATATAATTTTTGTAAATCGTTGTGTGGATTTCCATCTGGATAAATAATATGTGGATGTATTATTATTTCTTTAGAAATATTTGGTAAATATTTTAACCATTCGTTAGTAATATTATCATATTTTGGATCTAACATTATATTAACTTTTACTTTAAAATATTTATTTAAATATTCTAATTTTTCGATAAATAATTTTATTCTTTCTTCTGTTAAATTTTTGAAATACTCTGGATGAAAACTACATAATATAAAAGTATTTTTTATTTTAGGATGTTTTTCCCAATATGTTATATCTTGATTAAGATTAGTAGTTATATATAATCTATTATCTTTATGTCTTGGTAATATTTTATTTTGTATTTCTTCTAAAATATAAAAATAGTTTTTAGATTCCGTTGGTTCTCCACCAAGCAATCCCAAGAAAACGGGAAGAGTACTAAATCGAAGGCTAGTAATAATATTATTTATATCCTTAATTTTAGATTCATTTTGCCAGTTATTTTCTTTAGAATAATCTAATTTAGCGTAACAGTAGTTACAGTTATAATTACATTTTGTAGTTATATCCCAATGAATATATAATCTTTGTATTTTATGATCAATTCCCTGAAAAGTTTTGGAATCTAGCATGTACTATCCCGAAAAGTTGGGAAAAGTAAATGTTGCATTAAAAAATAATAATTTTCATTTTTTAAAAAAAATAAATTATCATAGTCAATTGATATATTTTTTGGGAAAAAAGTGTATTTGCAATTATTTAAATTCTTCTCTATTTTTTTAGTTATATTCAAACCTTTTAAATAATCAATTTTTCCTAGGTTTTTATTATATGGATCTACATTTATAATTTCAGATTTGTAATTAGTTTTAATTATTGTATCTGTTGCAAAAGTTAAATTAGATTCTGGTATTTCGGTTATATATTTAAACATTTCTATAATATCTTCTAACTTAAAAAAATTAAGATCTGATAAAAAAATATTTTCAAATAATTTATCGGCATCTGTGGTAAATAATTTTTTAAGTTTTTCTAAATAAATTTTAAAACTGTCGCATTTATTCCATTCAGTTAATATTCCCAAATTAAATTTTTTTATATCAAATTTTTCACCGGTATAAAATAATAGAAAATATCTAAATTTTCTATTGAGTATCTCAGTAAACAATTCTAAATCAATATAAAAATTATTTTCTTTATCCTTAATTAAATTATATGTATCTATATCAAGTAATTTATAAGCACCATGATAAACAATTCGATTTATTGGTAAGGGTATTGTAAGACCACCTAATTTATGAATTTCTTCATCCGATAAAGAGGTATCGAGTTTAACAACTAATTCAAAACTATTATCTTTAAATTGATTATTTATTTTATCTATAAGATTATTAACCAATTCCCTATTTTTTTTATGTACCTTTCTAATATCTTCGCTCATATAATATCCTTTTATTTAAATAAAATCTTGTAAATAGCTTAATTCATAACCACACGTTTTAAATTCACATAAACTTTTTTTCATTGTATCTTTTAAGTTGTCCCCATTTAATATATTTCCAGTTGGAGCATTCTGAGTTAAACTATAACTACATTTAAATAAATCTCCATTTCCATTAATAATAATATAATAGGAAGTATCACATAAATAATTATCGGGTACTGTAATTTCCCCAGCAAAATATTTATTTTTTTCTATTTCTTGTTTTGTTAATTTTATTTTTGATTTAACTAAATTTTCAAAACTATCACTTTGAAAATAGTTATAAGTAATTTCAGTTCGAATATTTAACAAATTAAAATATTTTCTTAAAAAAATGATATCTTTTATATTATTTTTAATTACCATTAAATCGATATAATTTAATTTAATTAATAATTTCTTATTTTTAAAATACTTTAATTTATCTTTATATGTTATAATTTTATTATTTGTAATTTCAAAATGAAAGCTTATATTTAATAAATCAATATAATCCAAACTACTTATTATAAGATCGGGGTTATCGAAATTAGTCTGTAATTCAATGATACTATTTGAATTTAAATATTTAATATATTTTAAATAGTCTATTAAATATTTCGATAATGTTGGTTCACCTCCATGAAAATAAAACAAAGGTGTTCTATTTTTTTCTTTAGCATATGATACACACTGATCTATTATTTTCATAATATCCTTTTTATTATAATCTATATTTGAATGATAATGACAATATGAACAATCTCTATTGCATAGTTCGGTAATTCTTAAAGAAAATTGTATTACTTTACATCCAGAAACATCCATTTTTTGTACAGTACCCATTAGTAATCTCCCTATAACAACAGTTATATTTATTTAATTTTGAATCCCAAAGAACATAATCATATGGACATGGTTTACCATAGGTACTAAACTTTCCGGAACATTGTTCTTCCCAAAGTTCAGATCTGAACTTTGATTCCCCAAGTATATAATTTTCTTCAAATTTTATCCAAGAATATATTTTTTTATATCTTATGATATTATACTCTTTATTTAAAGCACAACATAAATTTTTATTGTTTTTATAAAATCCAGAAATTGGCAATAAATAACATATTTCTGGAAAAATTTTTTGAACTATTCTATAATACCTAATAGATTCTTTTCCAATATACATAATATCTATACGTTTCATATTTAGTATTTTTAAATCATTTAACCTTTTTAATTCGATAAGATTATTTATTAAATCGGTTTCTGTTATTTCTGTTGGATGAACACTACACTGTAGGTTAAAGTTATTTATATTATTTTTAATAATATCGATACTTTTAGTACTAATATTACTTTGAATTACGAATGGTTGTTTTATTTTATTAAGATAATCTATTATAAATTTAATTTTTTTATGCATAAATGGTTCTCCACCAAATACAAATAATTCTAAATCTTTGTCAATATTATCCATAAATTTTTTTAAAATATCTTCGTTTAATTCCATTTTATAATTTGGTAAAGAACAATAAAAACAATTATAATTACATTGACTTATTACTTCCCACTCTTGAAGTTTATTTATTTCCATACAAATAATTTCCTTTCATTTATAATTTGATAAAGTAAAATATATTAATTTTTGGGTTTATTTAATTTCATTAAACTTTGAAATATCATGCTCTAACTCATTTAATTTATTTTCTCTACCAGATATTTTAAAATTTATATAACCAAGTGATTTAGCTTTGGTTATTAATTTATTATCCAAATCCATTCCAGTCTTACATGAAGTTAAACAATTATCTGGATTAAAATTTGATAACCAACATTCTTCAACCTCTTTAATTTTTAATACAATATCCTTTGAGTTTAAACCATTCGAATTTACCTTAGATATTTCTTTAAAATGTTCATAATAAAATTCACAATTTGGTTTACATGTATCATTTACCATAATTTCATATTTTTCTAAATTTAATTTAAGAAACCAATCTTGAAAAATATGTTCCATTTTTGGAACAATTAAATCGTACTTAGTCTCTAAATTAGAATAATACTCGAAATATTTTTGCTGCGTTAACGAATTTGGATAAGCTTCCAAATCATGTCCAGTAATACTATATTTTAAATTAAAATTATAATTATCTTTTAAAAATAATCGCAACTCTTCGTTTATTAAAGTAATTTCATTTTGTATTTTATATTTTTTAGATGATTGATCTAATAATTCTAATAATTCTAAACCAACGTTATCTTTTAAATCTATAACTCCATTTGAAAATGTAAATGAAACAGGTATTTTAAATTTATTATAGAATTCAATATCGGATAAATCAATATTAATATTTCTATTTATTCTTCCACCATTCCATTTACAATTATTTGGGCCATCATATACTTTAACATTAAATTTTTTTAATAATTTTAATTTTGTAAAAATTATTAATAATTTTTTTTTATCGAATGTAAAAGCTCCTGCTATATTTAAATTCATATTTTTTTCCTAGTCGATAATCGTTCATTTTTAAAACATCTATCATAATCATTTATATTATCAATAAATATATTATATTTTTCAGAAAATTTAAATTTATTAACAGAATAAAATTTTTTAATATAATTATAATTTATAAAATTAGTTTCTATATTAACTTCCATTTTTTTAAATTTTTCTATTTTTGATTTGGGAACTGGTATCCAATCAGGTATTCCATCTTTAGATAAAACATTAAATATGTAATAATAATCATAATTATATTCTTTTAATATTTTTATTAATATTTCTAATTCTTTATCGGTATAGGTATTAACCATTAAAAGAAATACAAATTTACCAGGGTTGTTATCCAGTACTGGTTTTAATTCTTTTAATTTTTTAATATAGAAATCTAATGATAATTGTTCCAAATGAAAGGTAAAATCAATAACATAATTATTAAAATTTGTACTATTTAAAAAATTGAATAATGTATCCAATTTTGAAGCAGATGTACTAAAATTAGAAAATATTTTAAATAGAATTTTTTGATTATTAAACATATGTAATTTAGCAGACATATAATTAATAATAATTTCAAATCTATTAATTTTTTCTAAATTATAAAAATATTCCCCAGATGAAATACTTATAAAAAAACCATCATTATCATATTTAGATTTAGAATACTCTAAAAAAACTTTATCTATTATCTTAAAAAGCTGTTCGTTTGTAAAAGTACCTTTATTATTTGGTACAGAAAGAAATTTATCAAAACAGTAACTACAATCTAAATTACAAGTTGTATCAAAAGCTAACAATAGTATTTTATAAAATCGTTTTCCTATTGGTAACGCCAATGTTGTTTTTTTTATAAGATCCTCTTTATTATCCAATATAAAACTCATAGCAATTCCTTTTTTATTTGAGTAAGATAATAACATGGACATGTTATTTCACAATTAACTATAAACATATTTTTCATTTTTATAAGTAAATTATTAAAATTATCATGAATATTTCCAATTTTTGTACCAGTACAACCTTGTAAAATATTTAAATTGTAATCAATTAAGAATTCTTTTAAGTAACATTTTTTCTTATTTTTTAATAATATGAAATTATTTATAGAAATTTCTTTATCATTCATAGTAACACTTGGATTTAATAATTGTATCAATTTACGAAATGGATTTGATTTGGATTTTGAATAGATTTTAGCTCTTTTTTTTAAGAAATTTTCATTTCCATTATCTATAACTTCGATATTTATATCAATAACTTTTGATAATTTTTCGATAGTATTAAAATTATTATTATAAAATTCAATATATTCTTTTTTTAATGTAAGCATTAAATCCATTTTTAAATTAATTTTATAATTATTTATTAAATAATTTAAATTTTTAAAAAATATATTATCATTTAAATCAATTAATTCATGTACACTCGCAGTAATAAAAATATTATCTAAAAAATTATTATTTTTACATATTTCAATACCTTTTAATAAATTTGAAATATTTATTAAATTCGTAAAAATATTCATATTTATTTTATTTTCGATACAAAAATTAACACAATCTAAAAAATATTTACTTAAAGTAGGTTCTCCACCTAATATAAGTAATTGAAGATTTGGAAATTCTTTTTTAATATGTAATAAAAATATTTTAATATTATTCCAATTTTCTTGAGATAAATTTTTATTCCAATCGTTAGTTTTGTTATAATAATTTTTCGAATAACAGTATGAACAATCTAAATTACATACTGTAGTTATATCCAAACTGATTAATATATCATATTGAAAAAATTTATCCATTTTTTTATTTGGTTTAATAATATTCATATTTTTCCTTTGTATCGAATAATATATTTAATGAACAAAAATCAATATGATTATCTTCAATAAATAATTTAGTATTTGGTTCTTTTAAAGTACTTGTTACACAGTAATCTTTTCGTGAGGCTCCTATATCAAAATTAATTAATCCCATTGAAAGAATATTGGAATTTAAAATTCTATTTAAAAATATTTTTTTTAAATTTGGTAGAGTTTTTTGATAATAATTTGGATCTTCTATATCAGTACATAAATAAATTATAATATCCATATCAGAAAATAATTTAATAACCAAAGATATAATATTACTATTTTTAATATTAAAAATAATTTGAGTTCTTAATATATATTTTTTGTTAAATAATTCTAAATAATCATCTTTATTTTTTTTTAATTTAAAAAATAATTGATTATGTAAACTAAGAACTATTTTTATATTATCAGTAAATAAATATTCATACTCTTTGATTTTTAATAATTTAGTACCATTTGTATAAATAATAATATTTTGATTATATTGTTTTATATAATTTATAATTTTTTCAAATTCTGGATGCAAAAATGGTTCTCCACCAAGAATATTAATAACTTCATAATCTTTAAAATTTATTTCATGTAATTCTTCTAAACTTATAAAAGAATTTTTTAAACTAACTGTACAATAATCGCACTCAAAATTACATTTTAATGTAATAAATAAATCGAGATTCATTGTATCCCCTTTAATTTTAATATTATATCATTTTGTTTTATAAATTGATTATAATTATTTATGGATCGCCCCTCAAATTTAATTATATTAAATCGTTTTATAAATATTATTTTATGTTTATCTGGTATAAAAGCTTCCGTAAATTTTTTTGGTACTTTTTCTAATATACATGGCATACAACTACTTTCGAATTTTTTTCTATTCGCGACATAATTTAAATTATAATAACTAATTTTATCATAATGATTTTTATATTTATTACAATGATTACAACCTTTAATAATATTGATAATTATTTCCGTTTGTTTTAAATAATTATTTTGTACTAAATAATTATAAAACCATTGTTTTATAATTAATTCACTATGTATTACAACATTATCATATTTATTAAATAAATTTGTATAATACTTAAAAATCTTTTCTTTGGATATTTTATTATTTTTATAAAATTCTGGAAAGTTTTTATGAGCAGTAATACTATAAACGAATGTAAACCATTGTTTACTTTCTGGATATTTTGTAATAATATAATCATATAATATATCGGAATTAATAATTATCTCATTTTTAATATTATATTTAATAGACGATATTAATAAATTTTTTAATAATTCATTACCATTTTTATCATTTAAATGTTCCTTCGTCAATAAGGAATTCGTAAACGTTAATCCAATACTAATACCAAACTTATTATAAGTATCTATATCCATTTCTGTTATTTGTATTTTTTCATCAAGTATTCTACCACCATTCCAAACACAATTGTTAAAACCATTGTATAAAACAATATTATAATATTTTTTTAAAGTTATTAAATGGGTTAAAAATGTTCCATCTTTATAATAAGGTATTACTAATTTTTTCATCATGTTCCTTTATAAAACGTGTTGTAATTATATTCTTTATTAATAGCATCTCCTATTGGACATATATCTATATCGCAAGAATATTTTTTATTTAAATATTTATTTAAATTTATAATTTTTATTTCTGTTTTTTCAATACCACATGCAACATATAATAAACCAGTGCTTAATAAAAAAATAAAAGCATTTGGTGTACAAACATTAGAGGTATTAAATATATTTAATTGATGATCAATATAATTTGTTAAATTAGCAAGATTATTTTTTAAATATTTAAAAACTGATTGTTCATTATTTGATAAATCTTTTATAGTAATACCTAACTTAATATCTAGTTTATTTAAGTTCTTATATAATTTTATAATTTTATTACTTCCTTCGTAAATATCGTTTTTTTCAAAAAATATGTCTATATATAAATATTCTTTATATATTGAATTATTTAATAAATTATTTAACTTAATTATATCATTAAAATTGTAATCTAATAATATGGAAACATTTACGATATTATACTCTTTCATGTTTAAATTATTTATTAATTTAAGTTGTTGTATATTAGTAACACTTAAAGTTATTTTTATATTATTAGATTTAAATACTTTTAAAATATAATACAAATCATTTATATTAATATTATTTAATTCAATATCTAATACAATATTAGGAATATTTTTTATACCATTATAAAGTTTTTTTATATTGTCGAGTTTACCATCGGTAATAATGTTAATATATGTATACATCATTAATCTTTTTTAGTTAATAATAATGGGTAATCCAAACAGGAATCGCGTTGGCAAATAATTTTTTTACCAAAATATTTTAAAAATTTTACTGGGTTTTGTTTTATATTAAAATTATAATTTAAACAATCTGCGGTGAAGGTAAGGTTTTCATCTATATGTCCATAATTATAAGAACATGTTTTATTTTTATAACTTATATTATCTTTCATTACTTCATTCAATGTAATTTTTTTATTATTATAAAAAAATTCCGGAATATTTTGATTAAATACTTTTTCTGGTAATTTTAAATAAGATATCTTATTTAAAAAATCTAAGAAATTATTTGATTTAAATTCCTCATTTTTAAATATTATCTGAGGACTATATATTATATTATTACTAATACAAAAATAATATAGTTCTAAAATAATATTTTTAAAAAAGTATTCTGTTTTTTCAGTTAAATATAACATTGGTGAAATAATAATATTAAATTTTTTAGATACAATTAGTTCTAATTTATCAAATAAATTCTTTTTATGATTAATATTATTTAAGTATTCTGGATGTAAACTAAGCCAATGATTAACATTATTATAATTTGGGTGATTTTTATAAAATTCATATGATTGAAAAAAATTAGTACTTATAAATATATCTGAGTTAGGTTTATCTATATCGGAAAATTTATCTAAAATATTAAAATATAATTCTTTATTTAATGTTGGTTCTCCGCCAAGCAATCCCAACGTAAAATCAAAAGGATGTTTTTTTAATAAATTTAATAATATCGTAGAATTTTTTAATAATATTTTATTATCATTTTTTATATTTAAACTATTATCAAATTTTTGAAAACAATATGTACAATTTATATTACACATCATTTGTATATCATAATCTAAATATATTCTATTTTCTTGTGAGTATATAGAATTCCAATACATATATTTCCTTTATAATAAATATTTATTCACGTTTGTTTTATCCCCATCGTAACTAGTACAAAAATTTTCATCACATATTACTTTTTTATTTACTGGTATATCGTGATTTTTAATATTTAAATTCTGTTTTAAATTATAAGAACATGAAAATATTATATCACCATTAATATTAATATCAAAAACATTTGGAGTACAGTTAAATTGTTTTTTATTGTACTTAGCATTTACAGCATAATTTTTAGATATATACTTAAACATTTTTTCTTCTGAGATACCGCAGGAAAATATATCAAATAATACATCATTTTTAAATATGGGTATAAATCTATATTTTATATCATTTTCATTTAGGAAATCTAAAATTAATTCAATTTTTTCTTTATGTTCTTTGGTTAATACATCATCTATATAAAAATTAATAAACATTTGTATATTTTCTTCATTATAAGTTTTTAGATTAAAAAATAAAGAATCGAAATTTTTTAAAAAATTAAAGGGATGTACACTAATATTTAACATAGATTTTTTAAATTTTTTTAATAATTTTAAATCCTTATAAATTAATCCATTTGATGTAATTGAAAAAATATCAACTACTCCAAGAATATGTAAATCTAACATATCTTCTATTTTTTCATTAAGTAATTCTTGACTTAATGTTAGAGGTTCGCCACCCAAGAAATCTATATATAATTCCTTATTTGGATATTTTTTTTTAATCTTCTTTAATCTATGTTTAAAAAAAGTCCAAACGGATTTAGAAATTAACTTTACAGTATTTAAATAAGATACATAACAATATGGGCAATTTAAATTACAAGTCGTCGTTGGTTCTATAGATACATAAACTTGTTTATTTTGTATATTCGAGCAACTCATCATTTTCCTTTAATTCTATATTTTCAAAATTATTATTTATATCCCACCAACGCCAATATAAACCAGTATCTCCATAATCTGGTCCACAATATTCTTCGAAATTAAAATCAAACAATATTTTTTTATTATAAAATTTACATTCCGCGATAAATCTTGGACTACAATCGAATTGAAATTTGGTTTTCGTATATAAAAAAGAATTAAATTTTTCAAAAATATTTTCAACTGGAGCAGTTAAAACAAAATCTCCAAAATTATGTTTAGTTCCAGATACGTAAAGAATATTTTCATTATCCGTAATATTATCCAATTTTCTAAGATTTGTATTAATATATATTAATGTTTTGTTTTGTACTGAATTTCTAATGGTTTTAAAATATTTAAAATTTATTTTTTTAACGTAATTTATACAATTATTAAAATTATCGTAATCTTTATATATTCTTTTATCTTGTAATAAATATACCTTATCATTTTTTAAAATTTTTGAATAATCTGTGATTTTATTACATCTTAATAAAATCAATTTTTCAAATAATAAAACATATTTATCCCAGTAATAATCATATAAACCATCTGTAAATATTAAAATATCACCTTTTATAATTTTTCTTTTAAAATTAAAAATAATATCTTTTTTATAATCATTTGGTAATATGTACTTATCTTCCCAAGCTTTATAAAAAATATTTTTAGGTGAGTTTTCTTGTATTAAAATATTTACCGAATATCCCAATTCATGAAATAATAAATAATAATCCATTACCTCAAAGGTATGACCACATATTCTATTTCTTTCAAATTGGCTTGGACAATAAGTAAGAACTATTTTTTTACCAAAATTCATTTTTTCCCTTTTAATTATTTTTTTAAATTAATAAATCCAACTATATTTCTTAAGTCTGGAAAACATGGACATTCATTTAAAGTACATACTTTACTTTTTAAAATACTTTTAAGACCTTTTTTAAAAAATATATCAAATGTAATACTAGTATTATTGCATTCATTTGTGATACCTTCTGGTCGTATACAAATATAATTCGCGTGGCAAAAAACTTTTTTAGGACTAATTTTATGTTTATTAAAATTAGTCCCATAAATAGATTCACTAATATTTTCAACCAAATCGGAATGAATTATATCAAACTGTATTTCGGGAATTAACGAAACAAGATAATTCTCATTATTTTTATTTATTTTAGAATAATTTTTATCTAGACTTTGTAAAAAATCGATATTGAATATATAATTATTCTCTTTAAGGTACTGAAGCTTTATAGCAAAATTATCCAAACTTTTATTATTTCTTACAGCATTATTATGAATAGTAAATAAACTCCAAAATTCATTAAAGTCTTGAAACTTTTTATAAAAGTATTCGTATTGTTTAATACTTCCAGTTAAATTAGATAAAAATTCTATTTTAACGCTTTCTTTTCTGTATGAAAATACTTCAAATATATTATCTAAATACTTATAGTAATCTTTGGACTCGGTTAATTCCCCACCAAGTATAGATAACGAAATTATTTTAAAATTCTTTGTATCAGTATCTAATTTAATTAGGATATCTTTAAATTCATCTGGACTTAACTTAATCGAACTATTTAATTTAGAATATGTAAAACAATATTCACAACCAATACTACAATTATAAAAAGGTATTAATTGAACATAAATACCCAAGTTATTATTAAATATTTTTGTATTTAATTCACTGGGTTTATTTTTAGATAACATTAAAATTCCTTTAGAAAATTTGTAAAGTTAATAGATCTTTTAAATATATTATCTATATAATTGACCTTAGTTCTAAAATTATCTTCTGTTAAATCACTCCAACAATAAGTATTTAAATTATTTAATTTTTTGAATAATCTATCATATCCATAATAATTTAAAGCTTCTAACATAGCTTTATTATCGTTGGCAATAGCTAAATTATTCATAAGTAATAATTTTTTTTTGTAATAAATACATTCTAATAATGTATTTGAAACTGAATCATTATCTTCGTTATTTATTAAATAAGTTTCAAAATTATTAAAAAAATAATCTTGATCGGTACAAGAATCAAAACCTTCTATATTACCACCAAATACTAGAACATCTCGTTCGGAAATATCGTTATTTTTTAAATAGTTTAAAAGTACTTTTTTATCTTGGCATTCAGCCCGATTATATATACCATACTTATACTGTTTTGATTGATAGTTAACTATTGATAGTTTACTATCAATAGTTAACTCGTAAAAATAAGTTGGATAGAATTTCATATTATAATATTTACTGTAATAAAAACCATTTGAAAATATTTTATTATTATTTTTTAAAAATAAATATTTAGTCTTCTCGAAAAATATATTATCTTTTATTAATTCATGTTTAGATTTAGAATATGTAAATAAAAGATTTTTAAATATTTTAGCATCTGGTTGTCTATAAAAATTAATATTGGGCGTTCTTTTGGATGGAGAAATATTCATAATGAATTGGTTATTATAGTTCCGTAAAATTTTGGCAGGAATAGTATTCGAACCTCTTTTACGAGATCCGAATCTATTTTCTTGAATTAAGTTAATCATTGTTAATCATTATAATTTTATAGAATTTTAGTAGGAATTATTTTTTCAGCTAATACCTCTAATTCTTCTTCATCAGCATAATCAATATCTTCTTTAGTTTGTATTAATTCGTTATTTAATTCTAAAAATGGTTTGAGTTCATCCTGTATACTTAAATACAATTCTAATTTTTCGATAGCGCTTTCGTCGTCTAATTCTAAAATTTCAATATATTTATCTTCTTTATTATCTTCAGTAATAAAAATTCCTTTAGCTGCAAAATAATTAAATAAAGTAATATAATGAATATATGTTAAAAAGCTAATTTTTTGAATATTTAAGGCCAAATTATTATCCATATAATTATATAATTCTACTTTTTTTAATTCTAGTTCTTCTGCTTCTAAAGTAGTGCCTTCGGGTAAATCTTCTTTAAGATATATAAAACTATCTTTAGTAATACTTTTTTTAAAAATATCTTCTTCTTTAATATATACTTTTCCATATTCATTAACCAAGGCATTGTACATATATTTTGTTGCATCGTCAATCATAGCATAATTTTCGAATAATTCTAAATCTTGACCAGAGAATTGCATAATTTCAGAAATTACAAAATTTCCATTTATTTTATTTAGTAAAGCTACTTGCATTTATTTTCCTTTAATTTTTAATAATTTGCATTACAGTTACATGTACATACTGTATTACATTTACATACACTTGGACAAGAGTTATGGTCATTTTGATTACATAATCTAGCAACTGCTTTTAATTTATTTTTTAATGTTGTCATACTTGCATTATCTATTAAATTACCGCGGGATCTATATGTTACGGAACCAGTTGTTGCAACAACATTATCTGCCCACCATTTCATAGTATTATAATGATCATGGTCTACTAATTTACCCGGAGCAACTAAAGATGATATTGCCTCGATATCAGAAATGTTTCTTTCGCTAGCAATACTATGAATAATATCATACATATCTTTAAAATGTTTATCATCTATTAATTCATTGTTTGGTGAAGTATGTCCAAATACTGTTTCCAAAGCACTTGCATAATTAGAACTACAAGTATCTCTATACGAAGGACATGTACTAGCAACATCAGTATTAGAATTAGGAGGATTATTAGACGAGGTATTTCCATCTCCTCCGGTAGTATAAACTCTGGTACCAGATGACCAAACTGTCGTATTAAATCGACAATTAATATTAGTTGTTTTGGTAGTACGAGACACATTTTCTCCTTTTATTTATTATTTATAATTTTATCAAATATGTATAAATATTTACTAATTTGATTGTTAATTTCACATGATAATGTTAAACCATGAGAGTACATATCTTTATAAAGATCATTAGTAGTACTAGTGTCTAAAGATCTATCTGGGGTTATATTTACCATTGGGCATTTAACACATGTAAGTGTTTTACATCCATCGCAATATGAATATTCTTTATCCGAATTAATAACCTTTTCCAATTTTTCTTTTGTTTTAAAGAATTTTTGTTGAAAAGTATCTGAAGTTATATCACCGTATTTTAAACTATTTAATTGTTCTTTTTTATATGGAAATTTAACATTTGTATGTTCTTCTCCAAATTCAGTTCTATGACAATATCTTCCAATACCATCCTGATCAAGACCAAATAATTTACTTCCCGCAGAACATGTGGTATTATTAGCAGCATAACTCATTTCTCTAAACCATCTGGTAAAAGCTGGTTTGTTATTTATTAATCTATCCATTTCAAATTTTAATAAATATTTAAAAGTCTCGTCTAATTCGGTAAATAGTTTTTCTTTTGGTTTTGTATTTCCACACTTTTCCTGTTGTCTTAAATTATACATTAATATAGAGGTAGTATCGAAAGTTGGATAATAAGAAAAGTTATTTGGATTATTATTTTTTTTATTTATATCTTCTTCAAATGTTACATAATCCTGCACTGCGTCTGGAACACTACTAATAGCCTCCAATGGTAAAGTCGCTTTTAAGGATACCTTAATTCCATTATCTTCATTAAGTAAAGCTCTAATTTCTTTAGTAAGAGATTCTTTAGTTCCATTTTTTTTAGAATCTTTTCTATAATCATCTTGGATTCTTCCACCATCATAAGATATTTGAACTTTAATCTTATCTCTTGGAAAATCTGGATGGAAGAAACCAATAGTTCTTTTAGCAGAATAATTATTAGTAATTAAAATAATATATTTTAAATCTAATTCATCTTCTAATAATTTAGTTAATTTGTGAGTTACTTCCTGTGGTACTAAAGTTGGTTCTCCACCAAGAATACTAAAAGACATTTTAGAAACAAGTCCTTTTTCTTCTAAAGTTCTGGCAAAATTTTTTATACCTTTGACAATATCTTCTACATCATCTATCGATAATATTTCGGTAACTTTATCAAGACCTTCATAACAATAAGTACATTTAAAATTACAATTTTTATTTATTTGAAATACTATATGAAATGAATCTTCGTCATCATGATTTGTAGGATCTGGAGTATCGTCGTGAAAATAATGTTCTTTTTTTAAGATAATATCTTTTTCATTTAATTTTTTTTCATCTAGTGTTTTTCTATAGTAATTATTTAAATCGTTATATAAATTTTTTAAATTAATATCATTTTCTATTAATTCTTCGTAATGTCTAGCATATTCCAATCTGTTGTGAGCTTCTTGATAAGTTTCCTGATATTTATATTGAATTATAGTAGTACTCAATTCTTTTACAAATTCGCCAATATCATTTATAAAATTACTAAAATCGTTTCCAGTAACTTCGGAAATATATTTTAAAAGAATTATCATTTCAAATAAATCATCATTTATTAATTTTAAAATTTTAATAGTTTGTTCATTACGTTCTGGAGTTTCTTCAAAGTCTTCTAAGGTATCTAATAAAATATCCTTAGTTTTAATATCCGATTGACCTAAAATATTAAAGATATCTAATAAAATATTTAAATTATCCTCGTTAAATATAAAGGAAATTTCCTTTATATTTAACAATGAATTATTTATTAATTCATTTATTCTCGGTATAGCCTCTTCTGGATTAATACTCATTTCTTCAAACTTTTCCATTTATTTAATCCTATTCTTTTTAAGTTTTATAAAAATATCTATTTAACTTTACATAGAATTTTAAAATTTTCTAAAGAACTTGGGTCGCTATTTTCCAATGCTACTCCAATTAAATCAATGGTATTTTTATAAGTGTATGTTCCTTCAGCAACGTTCGGATTATTATGACTAGGATATAAATACATTCCTTTTTTAATAAGTCCTTCGCATTTAACAGGTACTCTACCATTTAAAGCAATATTAACATATTCTTGATTATTTTCGAAAGTGCTATTAAGTACAAAACCTGGATTAGTCGTTACAATACCACAGTATATATTACCTTTAGCATTCTCAGTAACTTCAAAATCTTCATTATCTTTAGATCTATTAAAATATAAAATAGTCCCCGATTCATACATATAATCTTCATGATTTTCTTTTTTATAGTACTCGGCTAAATCGGCATACTTAGCCGTAGTAGCAGTACCTGTAAAAGTTCCAGCGTCTACTGTAACACCGCTTGCATTATCGAATGTTAGTGTATCTCCATCCCAATACATATTTCCATCATCGGTACTACAAGTAATTCTATTAGAGTGATGTAAATCTATTTCGGTATTACTATAACTAAGTACATCATTACCATTATATTGTAAAGTATTGGCATAAAATTTCCAAGCACCATCATCTCCCCAATCTTCAAGATTAAAAGATTCTACAAATTGTAAACGATTATCCAAATATTTTATATTATCATCAGCATTGAAAACTCTAGCTTTCGCTTCGGCTGCTATATTTCCAATTAATGCTAACTGAGCATACAAATCATTTACTCCAACCGCTAATTCATTATCTTTTAAAGTAAATGGTGAAATAATATTTGAATTGATTAAAGATCGGAACTTAACAAACATTTCGTTAATTGTATCAGTATAATTTTCAAATCTTCTTTCTATTTGTAAATCTGTTCTAAGCATTAGATATTCACTGAAACCTTGACTAGATATTTTCTCAGCTTTATCGTACCAATCCACTGTTTTTAGATCTTGAAACATACTTGCTTTATTTTCTAAATCCGAATTAGTCTCTGATTTTAAAAAATCAGTTATGGTTCCATAGATTACGTCGTACATATCGTATAATGATTTAACAATAACTTTTATTTTATCATCAGTGTATTCGAATACTTGTTTGCTTTCATCAATACTTTCTTGTAATAAAGCGGTTAATTTATTTATTTGAGTTCTATTTAAATTTAACTGACTACCAATTACAGATACCTTTCTTTTAAGATTAGAAATATCAAAAGAATATTCATTAATAGTATCGTCATATTTAGTTAATATTTCCGAAATTTTAGTAGCTAATAGTTCGGCTTGAATTTCTAAATTATTTTTAGTAGGTAAGTTTTGATATTGATCACCTTCTACAAATTTAGCAAAAATACTAAACACAGTACTTTTTTTATTAGTGGCATCTATTAAATTTAAAATTATTTCAACTTTATAAACTCTTCTATTTTCTATTAATTCTATATCATCTGGATCTAAAGAATCAAAATCAAAATTAGAATATAAGTTAATACCATTATTATTTAATCTAATTGTAATATTATCCATACCAGTACTTGGGATAGGATCAATATCGAAATAAGAAGCATTTGTACCAACTATAGTACAAAAGGTATTGTATACTAAATCTATTTTAGCAGTAAGCATATTTGGATAAAGATTATGTGTATACATATTATGTTCAAAATGATTTAAAACGTAAGGCGCATTGTCGATAATACGCTGTACTTTAATACTAATATTTTGTGATATGCTGGCATCAGTTTCCATATCAGTTGCTATAATAGTAAAATTAAGTTGTTGAATTTCTTTATTTATATCTTCTGGATAATCCGTATTAATAGCGTCTTTACCATCACCCGTTAAATAAACTTTATTTTCTTGAACAGAAAAATATTGATTATAACTAGATTCTAGCGAATAAGAAACCGAATTAACGTCAGTTTCCACTTCAGTTATTAACTGCCCATCTACTAAGTTTTCTTCTATTATATCATAAATTTTTATTTCCGTAAATTCCATATTAACTCCTAAAGAGTTTCTATTATATTAACAATAACGTTTGTTTCATCTACGTCACTAATACAATATACACTTTCATCAACAATTACATCTAACATATATCTAATTGTTGTATTTGGTTGGAGTTCTCCAACCCAAAGAACTATGCTATCCGTTCTAATAGTTACTAAAGCTGGTGAATCACCATCAGTATTCGAAACTATAATACTGTTTATAAGTCCAGTAACATTACCGAAGTTTTTTTCTACTCCGGCAGTTAAGACTGAAGTCTTTTTTATCATTTTTTATCCTTTAATTTTTATTCAGAAAAAGTATTTAAATTTTGAAAACAATCTAAATTTGGATCAGCTAAACCATGATCATTAAATTCATAATCTGTTATAAGTACTGGATCATTAATACCAAACTCTTCTCTTAATTTATTATATTCTATTACCATACCTTCTAACTCTGCAGTAAGGTTATTCAATACGCTTACAAAAGCATTTAGGTTAGTTTCAGTTCTATCTATTAACGATCTATCTGGTATAGTTTGACTTTTTAATTGCAATAAAATATCATTAATAATTTGAACATCGTTATTTACTGCAATTAACATTTTTTGTTTTAATCTAATACGAATAGTTAAATAAGTATAATTATAAATTTTTCGTTCATAATCACTAATATATAATATTGTGTTAACACTTTGTTGATGTGATATTCTATCAATAATTTGTTGATCCATATTAACTATATCATTCTCTAATTTAATAACTAAAGATAATTCGGAAGATATTCTATTGTTTAAATCTTCTATTTCTAAATCGATATCTACTATAGTTAAAATAATTTCACTAAATTCTCTAAGACTTTCTTGATAAGTACTAAATGTATTATATTTCGTATTTATATAATTTCTTCTTTCTGTATCATAAACGTCTAAAGTATTTTCTATAGTTACTTTAGCTGTCTCATCTTCGGAATTAGTACCAGATAAAGTTTTTAAATAATTATTTACATCTGTTAATTCTTGTATTAAATATCTAGTTATATAATACGGGGAATGTGTGTCGGTTTCCATCTGACGTGAGTATTCATCAAATGGAATATTATCATTATCATTATCTATAAAATAATGAATTTTTTCTAAATAATGAGCGATGCCATATGCTCCAGCAGATATTTCTGTAAATTTTGGATCACCAAATAAATAATTACTTAATTGATTTAAATAAAATACTACTGATGTACCATTATTATTATCTATATCCATTAAATTATCTATATCCGTTGTATTAAATGTGTTTAAAGCGTTTATAATTGCTGGAATAGTACTTTGTATATTTGTAACAACATTGCTTAAATTTTTCAAAGTATTAATTAATATTCGATTATTATTTCTAAATTGTTCCATTGGGTTATTAGTACTACTGATAACCTCATCAGTTGCATTATAAGTAGTAACTGGTCCAACCAAAGTACCACGCTGAGTTTCACCAACTGGATTTCTAGAAGTTAATGAATATTTAGTAGTATTTATATTTATATTAACTATTGAAACATTAGAACCACTTGGGGCATCCATATCGGTTTTTACCTTAGGTGCTGAAACCTGTATTATCGAAGTAGTAAGACGATTAATACTCGGCAATGCCAATGAACTAAAATCTCGAAAACCATTAAAAGAACTACTAAATGTTTGAATAGTATATTCTAATTCAAAAAATAAATTATCTTGATTTTTAGTACTAAAATTATCTTTTAAATCATTTAAATAGGTAATAAATTGATTTAAGTTAGCTAAGTACTGAGTTAAATAAGTTTCAAAATCTGGTAAATATTTAATTAGGTAATCAATCTTGGCAAATTTAAATTGATTTTCCGATTGGTATTTATTCATAATTGCATTTTGATCAATTAAAGTGTTTTCCAAAGTAGAAATACTTATAGGACCAGTTACATTATTAATTGTTACCACCGGAGTACTAGTTAAAGTAGTATTATTATAAATAGTTAAATTATCTTGATATTCATTTTCTTTAATATTGCTATCAGTAACTAATTGATCTTTTTGATTAGCTAATTCTTCTTTAAGTATTTGCAATTCTCGAATAAATAAATTTCTAAAATCTTTGGATTCTTTACTATTCCAATAAGCATAAATAATATTAAAACGATCCTGAAATTGTTGAGGAAGACCAATAAGTTCTAAAAAATTAGCAGTATTCATATCATCAGCATACTGAAAATTAACCATCATTTTTTTATTATCCAAAGCGTACCCAACCATTACATTACCTGGAGTAAATCTAGAACTTATTTTTCCAGGTACTGGCTGTTGTCCATCTTCCCAAGCGTAATTAGTTTCAGAACAGTTATCTAAAAGATAATAACTTTTTCCTGGTTCCATATTTAATAATATTTTATTACTATCATCTATTTTTATATTAAGATTAAAATCAATAATACCATTCGTAACTATAGTATGTGCGCCAGATTTTGGATTATAAACATAAATTCCCATAGCTTTATCTATTTTTCTATTACATGCTCTTGCTGGTTTATATAATCCGTCTAAATCCAAGAAAATAACATCCCCAGATTTTGTACTATATTCCGGATTAGTACTATTTTTATATAATTTATTTGCTGATATAGTAATACCTTGATAAGAGTTAATTTTAAATAAATCAACTGCTTTATCAGAAACTAACTGAAATAATCTAGTGTAGTTATCAATAAACATATCATCAAGATTCTGTGGATATGTTATTAAATCGTAACCATCCATTTTAAATTGAATAATCTTAAGCATGGTTGCCGGATTATAAGAACTAACTGCCACATAATCAAAAATAGCAGGATTATACAAACATTGGTTGCTATACTGATAATAAATTACTAAATAATAATCGACATTATTAACTAATTTTGAAATTGGAACGTTAAATATAATATCATCCGTAAATGCTATAAATTGATCATCTACGAAACAAGAACCTTTATTAATATAAAATTCTAAATTATTTTCATTATTTAAAATAGTTTTTCGTACTGTTGTTTCTAGTCCACTAATATATGAAGATATGGTTACTGTTGGATCGACTGGTTTAAAAGAGTTAAATACTTTTGAAGTAAGTCTTAAATAATCATTTGGAGCTCTATCACTTGCTTCTAAACCAAGTATCTCTGCATTTTTATAATCATCTAGACCATTGATTGTAATACTCATAATTATCCTTTATTTTGTTTTTCTTGTTGCATTTTGGCTTGATAATCCGTAAATAATGAAATTAATTTCATTTCAAGATTAGCAAATAATTGATAAACTAAATTAATTTCTAGATTAAAAATTAAAGTATTTACCACTTTAATATACTCATGTACTTGGGCAACATCTTTATAAAATTCCTCGTCTATATTTGGGAAGTTATCTGTAAACATTTCTAATTTACTTTCAAGATCATTTAATTTGTCGTAAATATTAAAACGAATTACCATTTCTTGAATATTATTTATTTGATAAGCTCTTTCTTCTTCTGGAGAAGGTTCCTGAGATCCTTGTAACATCTGTCCAAGTAATTCTACATCTGATTGATTAATTTTTCCAGAATCTAATAACTTCTTTATATCAGCTTCCATATCTTCAGATTGTTGTAAATTTTGGGCCAATTGTTGAAGTTCCTCTTCTGGTAATAAAGGTTCTTCTTGACCTTCTTCTTCTCCCCCATTCGAATCTGAATCCTCATTATCTTCGGTTTGTGTATCATCAGGTGGAGTATCATCGTCCGAATTTACTTCTTGAGTTTTGGCCTCTTCAATTAAAAAATCCCAAGGAGATTTCCCATATTGATATCCATTTTCTTCTAAAATTTTTAAACTTATTTTCTTTTTCATAAGATTCCTTTGATATACTTTGGTAAGGTTATTTAATATTTAGTTCGAAAGATAAAAGACAGGAAAATCTTAGGCAAAAGCCTAAGATAATATTATTGAACTTGCTCTGGAGGCTGAGCTAAGTTTTGCATAATCTGTTCTTTAATCTGTTCTTTAATCTCTGTTTCTCCACCACGTTTTAATTTATCCCACGGTAGGTTAGGAGCATAAAGTTTAAATAATTCTTCTGGATCTACCTTCATTCCTGCTTGAGAAAGAGTTCCAACTAGATTACCAATACTACTAATAACTGCTTCGCTATTTTGCAATTGTAAAATAACCGGAGCATTTAAAGTAAATTTCATGTATTGTGTAATATTAAAAGATTTATAATCTTTATTATTAGCTTTAAGTACTTTTTGAAAGACTGTATTAATTAAATCGTTTAATGCATCTTCAATATAACCTTGATAAGTAGTAATACTATTGGCGAAAGTAATATTAAGATTTACTAAAGTTTCTCTTTGTTCTATATTTTCTCCAATATTTAAAAATACTGATGGAATACCTGTAGCTGCAATAAGTTCATTTCTAAGATCACCTAAATCATTAATAGGCAATGCTCTATCATGCATAGGCATAACTTCCATATCAATAAATTTTTGACCATTCTTAGATACTGTAGCAATATCACGGAAGTCAGTCATAATTTGAGAAATATTTTTCATTGAACCTAAATCATCGTATGAAATATTTTTAGTTTTAAGTTCTTTTTGAACATTTTGAACTATTTGTGAATGGTTTCTTCGTTTACCAACTTCAATATTCCATTTACGAACAACAGAAGCTCTACTTAATCTAGATATAACCGAACTTAAAAGAGCGATCGTATATAGTTTAACTGGAAGAACTATTGGATCAAATACGCTAGTTGCATAAGGAGCAAACTTATCAATATTTGTATGAAAGTTAATTAAATTATTTGCTTCTACCAATCTAAATTTTAGTTTAGATCTTTTCTTAATTTTTTCATAAAGAATAACTTTAAGACTAAATGATAATTCTTCTGGTAAATCCTCTATAAAGTTATTAGAAATTGCTAAATGTTCTTTTAATTTAAAAATAATTTCTTTACTAAATTTATCTATTACTTCATCTGTAGTTTTCTTATTAGTAAGAGATTCTTTATTACTAGTGTTATCGTCATCATTAGCAAATCTTTTATAAAGGTTTACTTCGTCTGCTTCGGCACCTTTATTTAACTCTTCAATTACTAAATAACCAAAGTTAATCCCATCTTGTTCTAATTTAATAACAGATGTAGGTTGAATAAATTTTAAATAAATATTTTTAATAATATCGAAATCTAAATCTTTTATATTATTAATATCGAATAAATCTGATTGAAAACCACTTTGTTCTAATTCTCCAATTTGATCCATATAAACATCATTAAATAAATTAATATCATTCTCTTGGATACTTTCTTTAGATTTTAAAATATTTATAAATTGTTCGGAAGGAGCTTCTGTATAATTTTCCTGAATTTCTTCTTTTTGAATTATCGGAAGTTCTAGATATCCCAAATTACAATTAGCAGTAACATTTTTATCTTCCCCATAAAAAGTAATATTTTCAGTAATCAATTCTGATCTAGTTTCGGCGATTTTAGAAATACCTGAAAGATCAATTACCTCCATATAAAAGTCGCCGTATTTGAGAGTATTATGGATAATACTATTTTTTAATTTATTTTGAATATCAAAATAAACTAAAAATGTTTTCATAAAATTTGAAATATTCTTTTTAACATTTTCATCTAATTTAATCATCAATTCATTATGATCATTTTCAATAATATTTATAAATTGTTTATTTTGAATATTTTTAATAAGAATATTATCAATGTAAACTCTAAGCATTCTATAAGCGATTGGATTGATTTCTGATATTTCATTGTAAAGATCGTAAATTTGTTTTCTATTATTACTAATATTACCATTGTTAAATATTTTTAAAATATCATCTGAGTTAGTATTTAGTAAATCATCTAAATCTTTATTTTCTTCATCTTTCTCAGCTTTATCCGATTTAATACTACTCATTCCTGTAAGAACTGGATTAATATTATTTATTTCTATTCGCTGAACATTAGAACTAAATAGTTGCATATCAGAACTACCATTAACAACTTCAGAATATATTTTATCAAATTCGTTTGTTATTTGATCTAAATTATCTAAATCATCCAGAACGTTTATTGCATTCTGTTCTGGAGTTTGTTGAGACTGTTCCTGATTCATTTGGTTAGGATCTTGACTTGGATCAGGTATTCCCCAATCATTGTATTCATTTGCCATTTAATCTCCTTAGTTTTTATTCGTTTCTATTTCGGACATGAAAAACATATTATCTTTTATATCTTCTTCTTTGTTTAGAAACTTAGCATCTGTTTTATTAAAATAAGTAGCGAATTGTTGATGAATATATATTTCTATCCCACTAGCACTAAATAATTTAACTATTTCTTTTTTCATTTCTGGAGAAAGACTCATAAAAATATCATTAAAGAAAAATTCTTTTATTTCTAGAAATCGTTCCTTCGTGAACTTTTCTTTTTTTGAGTACTCGTTTCCAATATATACTGGAAGTATATCTTTATATAAATAATATTCGTATTTCTTTTTAATTAAATCATTTAAAAAATCCATAGCATATTTTCCATTTACAGGAGAAATACTTAACAAATTTTCTGGTTTTTTCATTTCTTTTGTTTTATTTTTTTTTCGTGTATCAATTATAAATAATAACATACCTATTAAAAATGCCAATGCTCCACTAATTAATGGATATACCCACAGATAGTCTTGATTCATATATTTTCCTTTTAATTAATTATATCTATACCTTAAATGTATAGCTATTTGCAAAACCTTTTATATATCCATTTTTAGTATCTGGATATTCAGAAAGTTTCATAAAATCTCCTTGAGTTGCATCCTTTGATGGTCCACCATAAGCAATACCCATTAAACCATCTATTTCATCGCCTGGAGATTGAACCCCTAAACCATCATTACCATAAATAGATCTTGGTGCGTGTGGTGTGTACCCAGTTAATTCAGTAGCTTTAGCAGCTATTTGATCAAATACTTTTCTTAATGCCTCATATGCGGTTTTAAGAATTTTTGTTATATTAGTACCAACGATAGCTTTTACCATACCTGCTTCTTCTTTACCGGTGGTTAATAATTTACCTACATTTTTCGTTATTGAAGTAGTTGAACCACCGGTATATTGTACTGCAAAATCTTGCATTAATGGTACGATAGTTAATCTTACATCTACTAAAAGCGGTTGTTTAGAACTATTGAAAACTGTTTCATATGACCCTCTAGAAATTGTCATTGCTGCAACTGCACCAATTTTAAAATGAGTAATACCATATGCTCTAACATCCCATATTAAAGGCATGGCGTATGTAACCCCATTTACCGTAATTGGTGAACCAGCTGCCATCATTGTTAAGATAGGTAATGTAATATTTTTATAAATACTTAATGGATCTCCACTTGGACTGGCCAATTTAATAAATAAATTTAAAGTACTATTATAAGAAGAACTTTGCCAAGTATTTGGAGTAGCAAATTGAACACCAAGAGCTTTACCACTTAATAAGGAAATTAACCCACTTTGCGTACTTGCTGCTGTAAGAGCATCTAAAGCATTTTCATATCCCATATTTTGAAACTTACCTAGCATTGATTCTCCACCCAAAGCTTCGTTAACACTAGGCATAAATTTATTCATTGCTTTCATACCCATACTTGGCATGCTGCTTCCAGAATCATTATTTTGAAAGTTATTAGAAATTGTTTCTGTAAAGGTACTATCGTTTGTTCCCATAATACGAATACTGCTGGTTTTTACCCAGGTTTTATTTATAGCTGTAGCTTTTTCTTTAAATAAATTTTTAGTTGAGGCACTACATCCTGGTAAACCATCTAAACCTTTTTCAAACTGTGTTAAAGAATGCTTAGCTAAATTTTTTATTACATCTTTAAATATATTAAGAGATTTGCTAGCATTATTACCAGAACTATAATTATAAAAATTTGATATATCTCCTTTAACACCCAACATACCCATATTTACTGAATAAGACGCAGGGATTAAATCAATGTATGTAACATCTCTTAATAATATTTTACCAAAAGTATTTTCTTCATCCAGTACATGTCCATATCCAGGTATTTTCCCAACTATTGTTACGTTCGTTGTTGCCATTTATTTTCCTTATCTTATTAATATATCTTCTTTTGGTCTAATTGCTGCAATTTGATATTTAGAAGCACTTATTTGCTCACTGATTAAGTTTCTAAGATGTATATTTTGTATAGCGTTATCTGAACTCATCTGTATTCTTTCTTTTTTACTTAGTTCGGTATGGGCTTCGATATATTTTAATATTATACTACTATTAGCTCCTAAAGAGTGTTCCAATATTTTATTTAATTCTTTTTGTAAATTATCAAATTCTTTTTCTCTACCTTTTCTATCTGCTTTATCTATGTAATCGCTTTTATCTTTATTTAATTTATCTAATAAACTTTCCGCTCGTTTTCGCAGTTTATCATCTTTTATATATTGTAATTCTTTTTTTAGATCGGTTACTTTTAATAATTCTACATGTCTTAATTTATTAGCATACTTTAGGTCTTGTTTTAGTTGTTCGTTTCTTATTCTGGCTTCCCGAGATACTCCCATACCACCTACAGCATTTGATTGACCATTAGTATTTTTAACCGAATAATTATTTTTACTACCAATATGTAAAAATTTTGCTAGTTTTGGATATTCAGCCGCAAAATCATCGGCTATTTTATCATAATTTAATGTTAATAACCCAGCTCCGGCCATTATTAAACCACCGACTATTCTTGCTCCAGGTATTGGTAAAAACATAACAGCCCTACCAAACATTCCAACTAAAGCAGCGTTTGAATAATCGTCAATATCGGTGCTAAAACTTACTTTATCTGTGATTGCTTTTGTCCATCCAGTTAAGGTATTGATACCTTTTTTAACAGTTTCATCATCTTTATAATTATATGCTAAATAACCAAGTGCAGCCGCTGCTCCAAGAGCAGTACCCATTTTTTTATGAGATACTACGAAGGAAAATAAACTTTTAACTGCCATTTTGGTTAAATTACCTGCTAATTTTCCAGCCCCAAATAAGGAACCAAACATTAATCCATATTTAGATACTAAACCTTTATACTGTGACCAACCACTTTTAACCATTCCCATTTTATTTTGATTATTATTAATATCGTTCTCATTAATATCATCTTTTTTATTTTTATTATTTTCAGCAATGGCTTCAAAAGCTTCTAGCATTTTAGATTTATACTTTTCATCTTTTTCTTTTTCTTGGCTAGCTCCAATTGAATTACTAGAAACATCACTAAATTTTAACGAACTTTGTTCATAACTATTTACTAATTTTTTCTTTAATCCTAAGATTTCTTCATCTCTTCTAACTAAATATTCTTTTTCATTTTTAGGATCATTTTCAATAGCTAATTTATACTGTTCATATATACTAGAACTATCTTCGTTAAATTTATCTTTAAATGAATTTTGTACACCAACTTCGTCGGTTACTTGTCCATTTATAGCATCGTATACTCCAAAAGATTTTTTCTTTATTTTAGATAAATCACAATTCCAACATTCAAGCATTTGTCTAAGTAATTGATTACGTTCTTCATCTAAAGAAATATTTTCTAAGAAAAGACTAGGAAATTGTAAAGATAAAAAATCATCATTATTTATTTCGTTACTTTCTGATAATGCCAAACTTTCCACTATTTGTGGACCTTTTACATTATCCAAATCTTCTTTTCTTTTTTTCCTACCTTTTCCTGCCATAATTTCAGCTGCTATAACATTTAAGATTGGTACATTACCTAATCCCATTACGGCAGAATCTTTTAATTTATCAAACCAACTATCATGATTTAAGGAGTCGTAGTTTTTTTGAGTTTGATTGAAAAAACTAGAACCAGTTTCGGATTTACTTTTTTCTTCTAATCGTAATCTTAATAAGTTTTGTAATAAGCTTGCGCTAAAAGATTGAACTGCTAATTGTTTGCCTTCTATAGTATCGGACATTTTCATAACTTGGGAAATATCCATTTCGGCTACTTGTACCATAGACGATGGTACATTTATATTAGAAGCCGTTTGAGCAATCGCATCGTCTTTCTTAGATTCTTCATCTAATCCATACAAAGCTTTAATATTTTTAGTACTTGAATTCCCTAATAACCCTCCGGTTAATATTTTTAACGGGTTCCAAGCTTCGAAAAAAGCATTTGTATCAGTACTAGCATTTTGTAAAAATTCGGTAGTATCATGATATATATCTGAAAGTCTGTCCCCAGTTCTTTCAGCGTACCCCTTTTTTTCTTTTTTAATATAACTATTTTTAGTACTAAAACCATTTTCATCATAAGCAAATTCATTAAATAAATCGCCTATTTCATTATGTGTTCCAAATATATCTTCTTTTTTATTAAGTTTTGAATGTTCCTCATCATTTAAAATGTCGTAAATAGCATTTAAAAATAATAAATGTTTATCCATACTTTGGTAATAACCAAGAGCCAATGATTCAAATGGGCTTAATTGTCCAGTTACGGTTAGTAAATTTACTTGAGCAGCTACTGATTTCATAGTATCGTATTTCGTAACGTCTCTATCAGTACTCGCTGGTCTTCCTAAATCTCCTATTTTATAATTATATTTTTTAGTATCTTTTGCTTGAGCAGAGGATTTAATACTTTTCATAAGTTTATTTCCACCCGCAGACGCTAACATATATGTTAACATTCCCGTTAGCGATCCACCCATACCAGTCATATCATGAATACCACCACCCATGTCAGTAAGGCCTTTTCCAAGTCCTTCAAAACCAAAATGAGATGCCATTCCACCAAGACCCTGAACAGAACTTCCTAAAAGAGCTGCTTGATGAGTTTTTTCATTCCCAAATATATTTCCAAAATAATTAGCACCTGCCATTTGAGAAGCTGCTAAATAGGCCATTGCACCAGGATTGCTTAATGCGCTGGAGGCTTTACCAGCTAACATCATAGTAGCTGGATCCATCATATTACCAGTAAGTGCTCCATAACCATATCCACCTGCCATACCACCCATAAAAGCACCTTTTGAACTTTTACCAGCGTTAAGCATTGAATCCAAAGCTTGTACTCCGGAAACTTTTCCACCTCTTTTTAAATCGATATTTCGAGAATTAGTATCCTTAATATCTTTCGTAGCTTGTTTTTGCATACCTCTATACATAATTGGAGCCATAGCCGCACCAATCGCAGAACCACCCATAGTAGCATAATCTGACCATTCCGCATTACCAGTTACACCAGCTGCCAGATTTCCTACTGCTCCACCAGCCATAGGGGCCATCATACCACCGATAGTTCCTATTGGTCCAGTCTTTTGAGCAAGTTTATCATATTTTTTACCTAAGTAACTTTTTGCGTGGTCCTCTTCTAAACGTTCGACGAGAGATTTATTATATTCTTGACTATTTGCACCCATAGAAGATTTCCTTTGTTTTTATTATATTATCTTTTGTTAAGTTATCTATAATTAGTCCTCTATATTTCTTCGGAATTTAACGACAGGAAAATTCTAGAAGCATTGCTTCTAGAATAATTAATTAAAGAGAGAAAGTATCAAACTCACCAACTTCTTCAATTTTTTCGCTGTACTCGAGATTAACCATTCCAATCGCTGAAATAGTTTTTACCCAAATATCATCACCGTTTTGATAAAATTCTATATAGAATTCGTCTGGTTTAGTAAATGCAAATGGATTAAAGATTTTAAAAACTTTAGTTTCAGTTCCTTCTGGAATTGTTACAAATTCTTGTTTAAAGATATCATCGGAAGTACTAATACTTACAATATTGAAAAAATTATCTAATTCAAATTTAAGATAATCTGATTCAACTGCTTTACTAGCATTTTGAATAGTTTCGACTAAATCAATTTCAAGTTCTCTTCTTAATTTTAATTCGCCCAGTTCTGGAGCTGTAATTTGAAGATTATTTTGATTCTCTGCTTGTGGTAAGGTAATACTAGTACTTGGATTATCATTCACCAATGAAGTAATTAAATATCTAGAATTATTATTATCTTTAATAAACATTACTTCATCACCACCTTTAATAAGGCCAAGTAATTTAGTATTTTTAACTGGATCAATAATATCTAAATCATGATTATCAAAAAAGATACTAAGATCAGCATAAATATAACCAGCATTTTTTACTAAATTAAGATTACCTTCTCTAATATGAATAATATCTTGAGAAGTAGTTCCAGTACTTAGAAAAGAAAGAATTTTAATAAGACCACCATAAAGAGCACTTTGAATTTTGCCAATTTGATAAACTTCGTTTGAACCTGGAGCACCTTGCTGTGTTGGAGCAACTGTTGTCTGAACTACCGTTTCCGCTTTAAAATCGTTTAAAGAAGCTTGTGCAGGTTCTACTACTGTTCCAGCATCTCCTGGAGTAGGAGTTCCAGAAGATAATGCATTAATATCTAAATCTAAATTTTCCATTATACTTCCTCCTCTAAACCTGGTAAAGGTGGATTCTTTTCTTTAGAATCTTCTTCTTTCATTCCATCGAGAACTTGTTCTTTATATTCATGGTATTTAGCAGATATTTCTGGAGTAAGATCTTTTTCTTCAAGTATTCCAAGAATATGTTTTTTAGAAATAATTTTTTCATCTTGAACGGTTCCAGTATAAATTGCTAAATAAGGCATCATTCCTAAACCACCTGACATTGGATCTAACATAAGACTCATTGGATACTCAATTGTAATTGTGTCGTCAGATGTATTTGAAATCATTCCGATAATATTCTCTGAATTTACTAGTTGTAAAATTGCTAATGTTTTTAAATTTTGCATGTGTTTCCTTTAAATTTATATATCTTAAAATATCTATATATCTTGGTATCGACCTAAAGTTATAAATATTATGAATTAATTAAAATAGTATTTCCCTCGGCTTCTGAAAAACTGATAATTGGTAATGAAATTCTTTTTCCTTTCATTTCCGGAAGATATTTATTTACGATTTCAGATGATTTAATACTATAAAATTCTATAAAAAAATCTACGAATGATTCATATTTACTTGAACCACCATGACTTTTAATAAACGTATTTAAATCATCTAATGTAATATTAGGATTAATTCTAATAAAATTCGGGGTGCTCATAATAACTAAATTATTAATTTCCGAATCTGTATTTACTAATGGTCCCAAAGAGATTTTTTTAATTTCTTCTAAAAAACCATTTACCAATTTACGTTTTTGTTGTATCATTTGATTTGCCATTTAATTTCCTTTTACTTATTTTCTACCACGAACTAAAAGTATCGTTTAGTGCCTCCGTTTGAGGAGAAGCTGCTGGAATACCAGTTGATACAGGTTGAGCGTTTTGAGCAGGTTGTTGCATCATCGAACCTTGAGAAGCTAGTGATTCTGCTTCCTGCAATTCTTCTCTAATTTCTTCTGGAGCTTTTACTTTAAAAAATGATCCATAAAGAGGATCATTTTTAAGATTTTTAATACTAAGAATTACAAACGCATTTCTTAATTCTGGAGAAATACTATCTATAATTTCTTTAGTTTCTCCATCCGCTTCTAAAGTATATCTAGTTCCAGAAAGAGATGGAACTATCGTATTGAATTTATCTTCTGGTTGTTCATAAGCGATTGTTTGTTGTGTTTGTTGAACCTGTTGAGGTCGTTGAGGTGGATTTTCATAACCTTGAGCTATCATATTTTTTCCTTATTTAATAATTATTAGAAGTTTTTGGATTATGCCAGCATAAATCCTCTGATATTTGAGTAAAGTCTTTCTGGTTCTACAAAATCTACATTTGGTGGAAATGTCGTACCATATAATAAGTTAGCGCCACCACCAGCAAATATTACTTTTTCAGAAGTACTTAATAATTTTCTTTCACGTACCAAAATACTATTTTTTAGTTTTTTAAGAAAGTTATTTTTTAATTCAAAAATAATGGCTTTTACTTTTTCTTGATCTACCCCATTATAAATAAATTTATTTTTTAGGAATATTTGTAAAGCTTCTGCATCCGAGAAGGACATACCATATTCATTTTCTAAGAAATCGGAAAATGATTTAATAATAGAACTTACTCCATGACCTGGAAAACTTCTAGAATTATTTCTTTGTGGAACACCATTATCAAAATAAAGAACATTGATAGTATTATATCCAATATCAAGAAGCATTGCTGTATCTGGATGAGGAATCTGTTTAGTACTAATATAATCTATATACGCACCAGCACCCTGAGGAATAATTTTAATATTATTAAATTTAAATATTCTGCCATCTACTTCAAATTCAGATAAACGTTTGACGTATTCATCTTTATTTTTCCAATCAGCTAACGATAAACCAACCCGAAGTTCAATATGAGTTTGATCTTCTTGATTAAAATTAATAGCTTTTAATTTAAAAAGAATACTAAAAAGAATAAGTGGATCATATTTATGTTTAAAATTGTAATCAAGAGTACTAAATGATTCTTGAACATTTTCTCCTACTAAAAGATCTTCGTTTTCATAAATAAACGAAGAATTTGTACCATAACTCAATCCTGTATCAATATTAAAATTAATTGCGGTTGGTTCGGTACTTAAATTTCCTAAAAAACTTATTTTACTAGAACTATAACCAAGATCAACCCCAATTGGAGTAATTACCTTTGGATCAATACTCATAGCATAATCTTGATATTTATCATAGTTTATTTTTCTTGCTGGTTGAGCAGGACTTGTTTGTTTTTGTACCTTAACTGGTTCGCCAGTCATTGGTGCAGCAGATGCTTTTTTAGCCATTTTGTCTCCTTTAAAATACTTTTAGATACTTATAATATCTAAAAGGTAATTGTGGTAAAATATATAATAAATTAATATATTTATTATTAGAATAAACTCCATTCATATAACCAATCGAAGTAATAGTGAACCATTTTATATCATTGTATCTATCTTTTATTGACATATGTTCTCCTTTTCAATCTCTTTGGAATTTTATTTAAATTCTTAAATATATCTATATCAACTATATGAAAGTTCTCACGATAAGAATATAAAAAAGATTGAAATTCACCGAATGTAAAATAATCATCATTCTTACTATATTCGTATACTAAATATAATATTTTTTTTAATTTTTCTATATGTTTAATATCATTCTGATATATAAAAGAAATTAATGGATAATTTTTATTCGAATCTAATATATCCAATTGTATATTTAAAAAATATTCTAATTTTGTAAGGTTAACAGTTTCTTCATTTAGATATAATGCTCTGTTAATAATATTTAAATATCGGATATATAATTTTTTTTCGAAGGAGTTTAATTCCTTTTCAGTTACGCCTTTTGTTGGTAAATCATGTTTATTTACTCCTTGATATGAATCAACGTAAATATCTAATAATTTTCTTTCTTCTTCGGAAATAACTTTAAATGTCATATAAACATATAAATCTTTAGTAAATGTATATAAATCATTTTTTAAATTTTCTTTTTTATTCATTAATGAAGCATTAAATAACCATTTTTGAATAAAATTAATATTTAAAAATTTCAAACATATTACTATTTTTAAGAATTGATATCCTTGGTACATGATTTTCCTTTGATTTTAATATAAAATTCTTTTAATTTTTTAAAAGAGTATTTAAAAAATACTCCAACGTAACCTATTTCCATTATTTCCAATTCTTTTTTAGAAATTCCGCCACATTGATAGTCGTAGTCTTCTGGAGTATATTTTTTAATGTTTTCGATCATTTAAAATCCTTTATATTCAAATTCAGATTCATCAAACTCACTCGTAATATTATTTTTTAAAATCATATTTGCGTTTGGTTGATATTTTAAAAAGGTACTAGTAAAAAAGAACTGCACTAACGGAAATTGTTTATTTTCAGCTACCCTTACGATCCTACCAATACTTTGGAGAACAGTAACCTTTCCAATAATAGGACTACCAAAAATAATATGGCTGAGATCTTCTTTATCAAACCCAGCGCTTAATAAACCATAATTAGATACAAGAACTTTACTAGACTTAATCTTTTGTTCGTAAATCTCTAACGCATGTTCTAAATTTTGAGCCTGCTCTTCTTTCACAGTTACCGAACGTTCTTTATATAATTCATTTGCTTCTTTTCTTTTGATTTCTTTATCTTTTACTCGTTGATTTAATATTTCTTTATATGTTTTAAGTTCCGCTCTAAGTTCTCTGTTTTTAGTTTTAGCTAAATTCTGGGAATCTATTTTAGAGTTTCCTATAAGTTTTAAAGGTTTTTCATCTTCTGGTAAATTCGCGTATTCTTCTTCAGTGAATTGATTTATATATCGTTCTATAAATTTATCAATCATTTTAATAGTAGTAAAAAGAATAACTGACACATGCCCAAGACTTCGTTGATACTTAGTCCATTTAGCTAGATAATCAAAATAAAAATCTCTATTATAAAGAAACATATTATAAAAAGTTAGAAATTTAATATAATCATTTTTTGCAGCCCATCCAAGAGTTTGTATCTCTTTCTTAGAAAATTCTAAAGGAGTATTTTCTTCTGAGTTTAAATTAAATATTTCTATTTTTGGGTGATAGTTTTTATGATCTGATTTAAAGATTACGTCACCAATACTATTTTGTAAGAGAAAATCTGATAGTCCTCTTCTATATGGAGTTGCGGTCAATCCTAAAACATTATTAGTTTTAAAAACGCTTGATACTTTCCCATATCCCTGTGCTCCAGAACCATGTGCCTCATCAAATATAAATAAATCAATATCCTCGTAAATTTTATATAATTCGTTATATGGAATTCTTTTTAATTGAGAAAGAATAGATTGAACTTTAGCTATAATTACTTTAGAATTTTTAATACCATTTATAATTGTTTCTGGATCTGAACCTTCCAAACAATATATGTCTCCATCAGAAAGATCTGAAAATCCTAAGAAAGCATCCTTCCATTGTTTAACTAAAATATCTTTTGGTACAATAATAATAGGTTTCCGAAAATTTAATAAATGGATTAAATGAACCGCTAGAACGGTTTTACCAAATCCAGGAGTAGCTTGAATAATACCATTAAATAATTCATTTTTATTATAACGAAGTTCTTCAAGTATTTCAAAAGCTGGTATTTGCTCATCCCGAGGAATTATTTTAGATTGATAAATTCTTGGTTTTTGATTAATAACTTCTTTATCGTAATCTTTAATTTCTTTTTGAAATTGTTTTAATTTAGGTTCTAAATCCAAATAAGCATTTAAATCTTTTAATTTTTCAATATTTCTAATCCAGAAGAATTTTGGTACCAGTACCCAATCAGGAACAATTACTTCAAATTCTTCAATCTTTTGCATATCTAAGTACTTGAGATTTTTATCATAACAGTTTACTAATAAATTAACTTCATCTGAATTAAAATTTTGAATACCTCTTGATATATCAGCTCTATTTAAAATATCTAACCATACTTGATACGGAATAAAATTTTGATATGATATTTCGGTTTCTTCCATATCTTCTCCTTTATGTTTCTTTAGTGATATGTCTTATTATATCTATATAATCTTTATGTAGATACTTAGTTAACTATTCATAGTGTGTGGTATTGATAGTTAACTATCAATAGTTGTTCGTTTTTAAAATATCCTAGCTAACAGATTTTAAAATAAACTTAAAATCAAAAACCAAGTCCCCTATTTTCCAGTGTTATAAAGGATTGAAAATTTAACTATTTCTTAAATTTTAAGTTTTAAATTTTTTGTCTTTTTGAAATAACTGGCTATAGTATGTTAGTTGACACTATCCATAGTTAACTATTAATAAAAACTCGTAATAAAATACTTTAAAATAAGTTATTTTTTATATAGATATCTTATAAACAGTAAGGAGTTGAATCATCCGTTGGATGGTTTATTTTTTATAGCATAATCCTAATGCTGGATATACCCCTTTGAACAAGGGAAGAAGGATTCAAAATGAAAGATTTAAATATTGAAATAGTAGCAATGAATGAAGATACAGGTGATTACGAAGTTCATGTTTGCTGTTTATGTGATACTGAGTTTGAAGTAGGAAAGCATTTTTTAACAGGTGAAGAGGTGATAATATCTCCATGTATGTGTTATAATTGTGAAGAAGGGTATACTGAAGATGAAACATATGATATTGTTGACAAAATCGACGTTGTTTGTGACGTTTATTATACTCGTTGTCGAATATGAGTAAATAAATCAAATAGCTGAAGAGCTTTAATGCTTCGTCTAGCTGGACGTTAAACGAAGCGTTTTTGTTGCTCGAGAACGAGCTTATTATAAGTTAATAGACTTATTTCGAAAAGGAGATAAAAATGAAAGTAAAATGGATAAACGATAGTGAAGTAGAAAAATCTTTGTATTTAACAACGGTTGTAATTAGCTCTAAAAGAGCTGGTCACTGTATGCAAGCTTTAGCAAGAATCCAAGAACTAGCTAAAGCTAGTGGGAGGATTATTGCTTTCACAAAACTATATGATGATGTTTACTTGGATCGTTTTGGGAAGTTTCCTAAAGGAATTTCTCCAAATAAAGGTTCTGGAAGATTTCATCAGTTTGTATTAAAGTCTAATTATACTTTGGAAGAGTTAAAGGTGATCCTAGATCCATTAAACTTTCCGGATTACAGTTACTATAGTGAGTTGTCTATAGTACCAATTAGTCTTTAATTCTGAAGCTCTTCGGAGCTTCTTTATTTATAAATTTAAATTTAAAAAGGATAAAAAATGGAGAATCATTTTGGTAAAGAAGAAAAGTTAGTACTTGTTTTATTTTCTCTTCTTAGTGTTTTGGGTTTGGATATTTACGTTCATGAAATTCCTAAAAATGTAATTATCTTTTTAAGCGTAATTACTATGTTTTCGTTATATGATTTAAGTAAATTAGATCATTTTAAAAAAATGGGTTTAATTGCATTAAGTGCGAGTACTTCTTTAGGTTTTGCTATAGTATGGGTTATTGGAGAAATTATCAATAACGAAATACAGGATTATAAAAAACATAAAAAAGAATTAGAGTATAAAGAACATTTAGAATCTTTAGCTAAAATTCTTCCTTATAATGGATATATTTTTAGATTAACTTCTAATTATAACTTACGAAGTTATAAAAAAGATAATCCAAAATACAAACAAGAATCCGATAAGGATTATAAAAATAGAATTAAATTAGCTAAAAAAGAAGCTAAAGAAATTTTTAAAATAAAGTAAAATAACTACGTTATTTTACTTTAAAATAACGTATTCTAAGTATAGATATCTTATAAACAGAGAGATATAATTAACATGCAATTGTTAAATATCTTTTATTAAATTTATAGTTTTCTATGGATTTGGTAAGGGATATCTATATTATTTCTAAGGTGCTAGAAATAGCTTTTAGTATAACTCTAATACTGAGTTAATTAATACCTCCGATAATGGAGAAGAAAGGTTATTATGAAAAGAATTAACCATATTATAGAGAACTTTGTTCTCTGGTTGGTAGTTAGTGTTGTAATTATTCTCGGAATTGCTTTTACATTCCGTTCGTATGGAATGATCAATTATGATCTCTTTATGGATGTAGTAAATGCTAGTATGTTTTTACTAGCAATGACAGTAATTCCATTAGTAAGAATGGGATTGGAACTTTGGCCATACCGTCCAGAAGTTCTCAGAGTGTGGGCAGCTTTGGTTTCGATTATATTAATATGGGTAGCAATAGTGCATCCATACCTAGTAATAGTAGTAATTGCTTTAACATTATCTGTAGTATTACAGTTAATGATTTTATCATCTCTGTTCCGTAGTACAACAATAAGACCATTAATTAAATACTTATTGTTAGTACTTTCCTTACTGTTTACACCGGTATATTTATCTTGGGCTATTTATGAAGCGTGGGTAACCCGTCCTTATAAATAATCCCAGCGGTGGGAACCGCTATATAAATATCTACTACCTCGTAGCCTCCCGACGGGGAGGCCTTTAAACCTTAATAAAAGCTAACCTAAATGTTCGAGTCATCTAGATGATGTGACTCTCAGATAAAAGAACGGTTAGCTTTTATTAGGGTTTTAGTTTAACCCAAGTTGCTAGAAATAGCGTTTAGTATAACTCTAATACTGAGTTAATTATTACCTCCGATAATGGAGAAGAAAGGTTATTATGGATATTTTAATTAATAGTGAAGAGGAAATAAAGGTTTGTAAAGCATTTATTGAACAATCTTTGGTTGCTGGATATTCAGTTAATATAGAATTTCTAGGTACTGATTCTAAAAAATTAGCAGATGCTTACGATTACTTAATTGACTTAGGTGATTGTATTCTCGGTTATTAAAATGGCAAGTTAGACTTCTCGTCCGTGATGACGTTAAACATCTTTTAAAAAATAAAAATAAAATACAATACAAAGGATAAGTTATGAAAACTTTTCAAAAAATGTTAATGTTAGTAGGTATAGTAGTTGCTCTTATGAGCTTTAGTGGTTGTTCAAGTAAACAAGATATGGTTACACCAAGAGCATTTAACATGGGAGTTCAAGGAGAACAACATGCTACTAATTTTGGAGGTATACGTAAACTATGTACCGATGGAGTCATGTACATAGTTTCGTATAATGGCATGACGCCAGCAATCGATAGAAAAAATGGTCTGTTCATTTCATGTTCAGTTGACGAATATGGTCGAGTTATAGCACTCGGTACGTTTGGAAAATAAGAACTTCGGTTCTTATTTTTTGCGTAAAAAAATATTTAAATTTAAAAAAGGATAATAAATGATTAAGTTAGATTACGTTGCTCAAAATATTTTAAACAATATTATGCCTCATACAGCGGATGGAATAACAGAAGGAAAAGCCATAATTATTAATTTTGATTATAGCTTTTCAGAATGGTTTCAAAATGGAGAAATTTCCAAAAACAAACAAAAACTTTTACAAAAATCTTTTCCTGATTTAGAAATAACAGATGAAAATGTTTCTAAAAAATTATTTCTAAATTTTCTTTTTATAGATCGTGGTAACTATTATTCATGTTTCTTTAACGAAGGAAAGTATAAACCACAAGATACAATAGAAGAAAGTATTTGGGAATTTACAACTAATCACGATAGTTGTTGGAGAACTAATGCATTTGAAAAAGCTAATCAAATGATTAGTAAAGTGCGTGATAATATTTCAAAACTTTCAAAAATTCAAAAATTGGAACATATAGATATTCCAAAACACGTTATTCCAAATTTTTCAAATGTCGAAAATTCTGAGTTATTTGAATTTTTAGAATCTGAAACTAGCGAAGGTTATGAAAAAAATAATCATCTTTTCAATAGAACTAAAGAAGGATTTTTCTTTAAAACAATTTTTGGAGGATAGAATGAAACGTTTAAAAAATAAAGTTAATAATTTTTTAGCTCTTAGAAAAGTTAAAAAGTTAGTAAAAGATTTAAATAAAAAAGGTGTATGTATTATGGAAATTAAGTACATACTAAAACATGGGTGTAGATACCCATGTAATATCAATAAAGAACTATTCTAAAGGAGAATATTGTGGACAAATTAAATGTAATAAAAAGAAAAAAAATTATTGAAGATAATCTTAAATTAATTATCGAAACAGGTGAAACTTTAGAAGGTTTTCCATATAAAATTAGGATGGGTCCTACTGGATGCGTAAATGGTTATATTGGTATTCCTCCTGGTCATCCAGCTCTCGAGGATAAATATTGTATAGAAGTCGAATTAAAAGTTCACGGTGGAGTAACCTTTGAGCAATCTGGGAAATATCCAGAAGGTAAACTAATAATGAATTCACAGGGTAATATTAAAATGATTAATATTCCAGTTCTTTTTGAAGCTCCATACTATTGGGTTGGTTTCGATACTGCCCATCTCGGTGATGGTATTAATATAGAATTAGCTGAAAAGTATCATACTAAAAAAAGTATGTTCTCATTAAAAATAATGGCAGATTCTTTTACTGGTAAAATTTGGCAACCAGATGATGTTTTAGAAGAAATTTTAAATATGTCCAAACAATTAAAAGAATTAGAAAAGGAGGGGGAAGATGCATAACGAGACAAAATGGTCAATAAATATTCAATGGCCAAGTTTAGGTAAATTATTATTCTTTATTGGAATTTTAATGGTGATTCAATATACTCTAAATCAATTTAATATTGGCTTTGATAATTCGGATAATTCTATTGCTCACCAAAGAAGTAATTTAGTTATTTATACTGATTATAAAACCGGATGTCAATATTTACAAGGTGGTTTTTTTGGAGATAATATTACTCCAAGAATGGATGAAAATGGCAAACAAATTTGCCAAAAAAATAATTAAATAAAAAGGAGGATTTATGGGATTTTATATTAATCCAATAGATGGAAATAGTAAAGAGTACTGGTTAAATCATTACGGTACCCCAATTGAGGAACCAAAAAATTATAATTTTACTGGTAAATTCTTTCCAGTATGTTTAGTAGATAATGGGTTATTTACTGCTGCTGGAATAGTTTATGATCAAAGAGAACTTGAATGTTTTTCGAATCCGGAAGATACTAGATTTAAGCAATGGTTCGAGGTAAATTTAGAATTTATTATCGATCCGGAAAGAGGTGCTTTAACTGGGGACGAGTTAAAAAATTTTTTAGAATATATTAAAAAATAAGGCTGATAAATGCGTATAGTTCTTACCCGATTACAAAAGAAAAAGATTCAGCAATATATTTCTAAAGTTCATCGTCCTGGTTCAATACGCCAAGAAGAGCTTTTAACATTTACGGAAGTTTCGGTAAGTAATGAAGCTAAAGGTAAAATAAAATTTCTCACTGAAGTTGGTTTCGTAAAAGTGTACCAAGGAGCACACGGAAGTACTTTTGTACATGAAATATGTTTAGAGGAATATTTTTTAAATCTGCCTCCAAAAGAGAACGATTTAAAAAAGAAATATAAAACTTTAAAAGATGTATTATCTTTTGATGAATAAGGAATATTTATGGAACAAGAATTTAGAACAGTGAAACAATTAAGGGATTACTTAAATATTTTATTAAATGAAAATGAAGATTTGGATATTATTCTTTGGAATGATTCTGGTGAAGATACAATATTTCCAACTTTATTAAAATCTAATAATCTTAAAGTATCTTCTAATAATGATATCGAGGATGAATGTATTACTGGAAGTATAGATAGAAGATATATTAGATATCCAAAAAGTCTAAATATATTCCCAGTCGATAGTCATTTAGAAGATGAAGAATCTTTAGAAGACGATTTTTAAAGGAGATAACATGTTACAGAAACATAGACAAAGTACGATAGATGATTTCTGTTCAACGGTTATCGATTGTACTTATATAGAAAAAAAGATAAAAAAAGTTCGGTTGAAGTTCGCGCGAAAACCAAAAAAGGTTCAATTGTTGTTAAATTTAACGACAGGAGAATCAGAGAAATAATTGTATAGATAATACAATTATTTCTTCCGACAATTTTTATTAAATTTTTGTAGCATAGACTCCGTTACCACAATCCCACTGAATCATATAATCGTTTGCTAAAATACATTCCTGAGCTGTTAAATTTTTATCGTAAACAAAACCAGGTATTTTTTCCAGTTTATGTTTTTGAAAAGTATTTCTTGGATACATTCTCGAACAATCTTTTGGGATTACGCTAAAGTTTGGGGAACTTTCATTAATATATACTAGACCTAATTGTTTATATAGATTAGAATCATTTAAAGCACTCCAACGTCTATTAGCATAGGTTATAATTTTAGGATTATTTAATTCCTTTAAAACATATTTATATAATTTAGAAACTCCTCCATGAACTATAGTATATTTTTTAGTACATATTCTATGAATTTCATAATCGTATCGTCCATTATATCTAGATGCTCCCAAAGTAAATAATTGAACTAGTTCATCCTGATAATATAATCCGTAGTGTTTTAATGAATTAATACTACCTTGTAAATGATTAAGTTCTTGAAATTCTCTAGATTCTTTTTTTGGAACTTCTTTTATAATACATTTTCTACCTGGTATTTTATTAGGTATTTTTCCTATTTTTAAAAGTATTTTGCTTAACCAAATATCTTTTTTAATTGGATCTTTCCATTCTAATTCATTAATTTGAAATAAATGAATTCCTAATTGAGTACAAGCTTCAAACTTTTTCAAATGTCTTTTCTTATTATAATAAGCGTCCGTTTGATTTTTAGAAGTAGCCATTTTCACATTAGTTAATGAATGCCAATATACCCCATTATATTCTATTGCAAATTTATAATCAGGGAAATAAAGATCTAATTCCATTCTACCAAATTTATGATTTTGGATAATTTTTATATCTGGAAAAGCATCTTTTATAAAATTATAAATTTCTTCTTCTGCTTTGGAACGAGTACTAGTGCATTTTGGACAACCATGACCGGAACTCAAATGATTATTTGGACTTTGAAAAAAACTTCCATGTTCCGGACATATTATTTCTACTTTTTTCATAGCATTTGTATAATTAACTTTACTATAATCATATTTATTAGAATGAACCTTTTTAAAATCTTGAATTGCTTCTTCAGTCGTTTTTAAAAAAGTACCGGCGCATTTTTTACAACCATGTTTAAAATGCTCTCCAACTGTTGTTTTAAATTCTCCATGTTCTGGACAAATTACTTTTATTTTGGTTAATGTATCGCTATTTTCTGGTAATTCATATTGGTATTTATTTCCATAAATACTATAAAATCTTTTTAATATTTCTAAATTTCCTAGAAATTTTTTTGAATGGGCGCATTTCGGACAACCATGTCCTGAAGAGTGATCAATTGGAGTCTGAAAAAAACTTCCATGTTTTGGACATATTATTTCTACTTTAGTATTCTTATTAACATACCCAACATTATTGTAATTATATTTATCCCCATGAACTTTTTTAAAATGGTTTATAATTTCTTCTTGTGTTAATAATTTTTTATTCGAACAAATTTGACAACCACCCATTGGTTTTTTAGTTCTAGATGAAATTTTTAAATGGTTATTTGGAGTTACTAAAAAACTCCCATGTTCTGGACAGATAATTTCTACCTTAGTATTTTTATTAATATAGTTAACTTTTGAATAATCGTATTTATTACCATGTTTTTCTTTTGCCAAATTTATAAATTCTTCTTGTGTTATTGCCATTTATAATCCTTTTTAGTAAATAATATATCTATGTATAATACATATAGATATTAAAATATTTTATAATCTTCCATATAGTATTCGTCGTCTTCATCCATTATAGACGTAAAACCAGGAATTTCAAATTCTTTTAGAATTTCTCTTCTTCTTTGTTTTTCCTCATCTTTATCCGTAAAATGATTTCCTACTTCTTGAATGTTTTCAAAACTTTTTTGTTTATTAATAAGTTTAGCTTCATTTTTAAAATCATGTTCCATAGTGCTAAAAGTAACATTCAGATAAGAATTAATCTCACCTTGAGTTATTTTTAATCCTTCCGGAGTATCTTCCGTAAGTAAATCTCCTTCCTGGATCATTTCATGTCTTAACCATAATGTGAAATTAAAAGCCATAATAATATCATCATGTTGTCCAGAACTTGCTTCAAATCTTCCGTTAGTTTTTTGCTCAAGAGTTCTTAATTCATTTTGTAAATATTTACCCTGCGCCAATGCTGGGTCAGTATTTAATGCACTTAGTAAAAGATTGAACATTTGCTCACGATTTGTTTTATTAGTCATAATACCTGGAACTCTATCACCAGTACTTTTAGTCTTAGTAAAATGCAAGAATTCTTCAAATTCAAATTTAATTTTATCTGGAGCTTCTGAAAATAATATTTCCTCAATGATACCAATACCAAAACTATTTCGCTCTATAATTACACTTAGTGTTTTAGGAGTTAATCCACAAATCAGTTGTAATTGTAAAATGGCCGATTTAACAACGGCTGCGTATCTTTTAATAACATTAAATTTGCCTCTGTACTCTGCGACCTGTCTACCAGTTTCGGCATCTGTTAAAACCATTGTACTAAAATCCGATTTAGCTGCAGTACTGGCAGCATTATCCACACCCATTAGATATAATTTATTTGGATCAAGATCTTCAAATACATCCATTTTTTCACCGTATGCTAAATCTAATTGAAATTTAGGTGGAGTTGGTTTAAAATGTTCCAGTACCTCATCTGGGAATACGGCATTATTAGAACCTAAGAAAACAAGGTTAAGCTCTTGGTTAACTCTTCTCATATTAAAGTTAAGTTCTTTTTGTTGCTTTTTATACCATTCTTCATCTTTGCCAGTCTCTGACCAATGTAATTCTAACTTAACGAAGTTATTTCGGAAATCAGAGCTATTAAGAACCTTTTCATTATCAAGAACTGGTTTATTCGTTTTCTCATCCCATATTTCAGAATAGTCCCAAGAGTTTTGCCAAAGGTCATAAAAGAAGTTACCATTAGATCCATTTGGAGTAGTGGTCATAATAACATTCGTAGGGAAATTATTTTGTTTAGCAAGTACCCTCGCTTTTGAAACAACTGGTTGCAATGAACCCCAAACCACATCCATATGTGGGATAAAGGCAGCCTCATCTATGTAGATTACCGGAGCTGTCATACCACGTCCCACGGTATCCGGATTAATAGCTCCGGAAACATAATTCGAGTTTAATCTAGAACCATTTGCTAATTCTAGATAAGTTTGTTTTTCACCTTTATTACTTTTAGGAACTTCTAACCATTTTGGAAGCATTGATAACATACTGTACATACGTTCAACGAAATCCAAAGCCGATTTTTGTTTTAGAGTTAAGAACTCTATTTTAACTTTTGGATGAAAAAGCATTACCCATAACAAATATTGTCCAACGGTGGTGGTCTTATAATGTTGCCTCGACGCCATCATATTAACATTATCAGTGTATTGGATAAGTTTAATAAATTGTGAATATTTTGGAGTCTCTAACCACTCAGCAGATTCACCGACTTTAATAATTCCACCTGGTACCTGAACTCTAATATAGTTTTTAATAAAATAAAGAGCACTCATTTTACATTTTAAATATTCTCTCATTCTCCATTGTTTATCTTGTTCTTGTTGTCTCATAATCGTTGGAGCATTTGGACTAGCATATTTAGCCATAAGATTTTGATCGGTTAAATTTTTTACTTGTTGAGCTTCTTCTGGAGAAACTTCTGTAATAATTTTATTATCATTAATAATAATATTTTTTATATCTAAATTCATTAAAATCCTTTATTTCTATCTTTAGTTAACTATTGATAGTTAACTCGTTTAAAACTTCTTCAATGTCTTCAAAATATCCTATTCGAATAATTCTTATATCGTTTTTAATACAATATTCTGTTTTAATTTTATCACGTTCTTGAGTTTTTAAGAATCCTTCTAAACCACCAAAATATGGTACTGGTTCAAAATGTTGTTTACCATCATACTCTATAACCGTATTTAAATCTTTTATATAAAAATCAAATCTATAATTATCAAATAGTTTAACTTCTTGAGAATATTTAATATTATTCTCTTCTAGAAATTCTCTAACTCTTCTTTCACCTTTAGATTCAGAATTTTTTTGAGCACATATTGGACAACCAGATCCATTTTTATGATCGTTTGGTTTTTGAAAAAAACTTCCATGTTCTAGACAAATTATTTCTACTTTAGTCATAGTATTTATATAGTGTACTTTTGAATAATCGTATTTATTTCTATGAATTTCTTTAAAATCGTATATTATTTTATCCTGCGAATATGTATTTTTATTAATATAGCAATTTGGACAAAATGAATTATCAGGGTTATTTTTTAAATGATTATTTGGTATACACCAAAACGATTTATTACAATTTTTACAAATTACTTCTATTTTTTCAAATCGATTTATATATTTAACTTTACGGTAATCGTATTTATTGAAATGTTCTATTGGTAAAGATTTTAAAAAATTTTCTAATTTACCTGATTGTTTTTCTTTGGAACATTCCGGACAACCATTTCCAGATTTATGAGACATCGGTGTTTGAAAAAAACTCCCATGTTTTGGACAAATAATCTCTATTTTAGTCATAGTATTTATATAGTGTACTTTTGAATAGTTGTATTTATTATTATGAACTTTTTTAAAATCTTTTATATGTTTTTTTATTGGTTTTTTTAAAATAGAACATTTTGGACATTTATATTTTAAATGATTATTTGGTGTTTGTAAAAATTCTCCATGTTCTGGACAGATTATAATAACTTTAGATTTAGATTTATGGTAAATTACTTTACTATAATCATATTTATCTCCATGAACTTCTTTAAATCTTTTTATAACTTCTTCTTGTGTTAATTTTTTACCCATAAAAATCCTTTATTTCTATCTTTAGTTAACTAAAGATAGTTAACTATTGATAGTTAACTCGTTTAAAACTTCCCCAACGTCTTCAAAATATCCTATACGAATAATTCTTATATCGTTTTTAATACAATAATCTGTTTTAATTTTATCCCGTTCTTGAGTCTTTAAGAATCCTTCTAAACCACCAAAATATTCAACTGGTTCGTAATGCTGTTTACCATCATACTCAATGACAGTATTTAAATCTTTTAAATAAAAATCAAATCTATAATTCTCAAAGAGTTTAACTTCTTGAGAATATTTAATATTATTCTCTTCTAGAAATTCTCTAACTTTTCTTTCGCCCTTAGATTCAGAATTTTCTTGAGCGCATTTTGGACATATAGAACCTCTATAATGATTAAATGGGAGTTGCCAGAAACTCTCATGTTCTGGACAAATAATTTCAATTTTTTCCATACTATGTATATAATTAACTTTAGAATAATTATAATTAGTTCCATGAATTTTTACAAATTTTTTAATAATTTCATTAGTGTTTGTAAAATTTTGTTTTATAGAGCATTTTGGACAACCATGTCCTTTAAGATGGGAACTTGGAGTTTGTAAAAATTTTCCATGCTCTGGGCATATTATAATAACTTTATTATTATTATTTTTATAATTAACTTTGGAATAGTTGTATTTATTACCATGAATTTTTTTAAAATCTTTTAATAATTTTTCAATTGGAGTTTTTAAATTATTATAAAAACATTGTTTGCAACTTTGACCTCGTAAATGATTACTTGGTGTTTGAAAAAAACTTCCATGTTCTGGACAAATAATTTCTACCTTAGTCATATTATTTTTATAATCGACTTTACTGTAATCATATTTATCCTCATGAAGTTCTCGAAATCTTTTAATAACTTCTTCTTGAGTTAATTTTAAATTTCCGGCACATTTGGAACAACCATAACCACTTAAATGATTATTTGGAGTTTGCAAAAATTCTCCATGCTCTGGACAGATTATAATAACCTTATCATTTATTCCAGAATATTGAATTTTAGAATAATCGTATTTATCTCCATGAACTTTCCTAAATCTTTTTATAACTTCTTCTTGCGTTAGTTTTTTACCCATAAAATTTTCCTTATTGATAAAATATCTATTTAAACTAGAAATAATGTATATAACTATTAATAGTTAACTATTTATAGTATGTGTACCAAATAGTTAACTATTAATAGTTATTCAGTATAGTTATCTATAATATCTATTTTGGAGATAACTATTAATAGTTAACTATTAATAGTTAACCTGTTTTAAATATATTTATATTCTTATATAACGACAGGAATAAATGAGGCCGAAGCCTCATTTATTAAAGTTCTTTACCAAATTTAGATAAACTAAATTTAATAGTTTTGTGAGCAGGTTTAGTCCATTTCACACCATTCATTTCACCGGAACGTTCTTTAACGTCTACGTATTTGAACTTACCAATCTTTCCGAATGGAACCTCACCAGTCTCTTTAACACCAGCTACTACAGTATTAACAACAGCTTCTAGAATTCTTTCCGCTTCTTTATTACTTATTTCTAATTTAGCTGCAAGAGCTTTTTCTAATTCGATTTTTTTCATTTATAATTTTCCTTATTTTAATAGTTTTATTTATTTTAGTTTGTTAGGTATGGTTTTACTTGTGTTAAAACTTCTCTAACATCTTCAAAATATCCTATTCGAATAATTCTTATATCGTTTTTAATACAATAATCGGTTTTAATTTTATCACATTCTTGAGTTTTCAAGAACCCTTCTAAACCACCAAAATATCCAATCGGTTCATAATGTTGTTTACCATCATACTCAATGACAGTATTTAAATCTTCTAAATAAAAATCAAATCTATAATTATCAAAGAGTTTAACTTCTTGAGAATAATTAATATTATTCTCTTCTAGAAATTCTCTAACTTTTCTTTCTCCTTTGGATTCAGAGCATTTTGGACATCCATGTCCTTGAAGGTGGTTAGATTTGGTTTGTAAAAATTCTCCATGTTTTGAACATATTATTGGAATTAAAGAATTTAAATTTGTAGTATTATTCAAAAGTGAATAATCGTATTGATTACCATGAACTTTTTTAAAATTATTTATATTTTTTTCGGGTGTATTCATATTTTTTAAAATTCCACACTTTGGACAACCATTTCCGGAATTATGACTATTTGGAAGTTGTAAGAAACTTCCATGTTCCGGACATATAATTTCTACTTTAGTATTGGAATCTATATAATTAACTTTTGAATAATCGTATTTATCTCCATGAATTTTTTTAAAATTCATGGTAATATTTTTGGTATTATTTGTATTTTCAATTCTTTTTTTAGATGCTTCTATCTTGGAGCATTTTGGGCAACCATGTCCTTTAAGATGAGAACTAGGAATTTGATCAAATTTATTATTACAGGAATTACAAATTATTTTAACTTTGGTACTTCTATTAATATATTTAACTTCCGAATAATTGTATTTATTTCCATGAACTTCTTTAAATCTTTTTAAAATTTCTTCTTGTGTTAAACTTTTGGTACCTTTATTACCGGTTCTAGAAATTTTTCTAGAACATGCCGGACACTCAGAACCATTTTTAAAATTAATAACAGTTGGGTAAAATTCACCATGTTCCGAACAAATTATAATGCATTTTTCCCGCATTTTAGAATATTTAAATTTACTATAATCGTATTTTGGATATTTTTCTTTAAGTTCTTCTAAAACTTTTATTGGATCGTTATAAAATGCCATTTAATTACCTTTTTGGAAAAATATCTATTTTACTTAGAATATCTTTCGATATCTTTTGTTAAATCTACTTCTTCGCTATCTAATGATAATCCCGTATGACTCGCTTTCAATGTTATATTTACTAAACTTTCCGCTAACGATGCGACAGACATTTGACCAACTTTACTTCCTGGATACAATTTTAAATCCTCTACTGCTTTAGGATTATAACAAGTTTTACAAATACCATCTCGAGCCTGACAATAAAGAGGGCTTCTTAATTTAACGTTTTTACCTAAATAACTTTCGTCCTCATGATCTATAGTATTACCATTATCAAGAATCCTACCTTTAAGATTAAATAAGATTTTTTTACCATCTTTACCTTTTGGTATTTTAAATTCAAAATATTTTTTAGTACCACAGTCATTTAATTTAGATAAGTTCAGTGTTTCCATAATAGTATAAAGTTGTCTAATTAAATAACCAGGTTTAGCAGTATTCATTGATTTAGAATATAATGATACAATACCTTGAGAACTATAATTAAAGAATTGAGTTTTATCTAATCCTTCCGAATGAGCTTTAAGAATAACATCATTAATTTCTCCTTTAGCATTGATACTTAAACCAACTCCTAAAAGAAGTTTACGTATATCAGATACCGAACCTTTTGAACCAGAATCGATTAAATCGGAGACAGATATATTATTTTTACGAAAATATTCCATAACTTTTTCAGCAAGTTTATCTAATTCTTTATTGGCCTTAATAATATCTTTTTCTTTTTTAGGAGAATTTTCATATTGTAATTTAATACGTTCTTTTTCTTTTTTAAATTCTTCTGGAAGTATCATACTCTCTGGAGAAAAGGAACTAGGTTTTAAAGTACTTAAAAAGAATCCAATTTCATAAACTAATTGATATTTCCAAATAAAAACGTCATCTTCAAAAACATCAAACATATCAGCATACAATTTTCCAATATTATCTTTATTTAAAGGAAATTTAATTTTAACTTTATTTTCGAGAACTTCGTTAAGCATTTTACGTACCAATTCTTTATCTAAGAATCCATTCTTTTTAATACTTTCAAGTATTTCTTTTCTAAATATATCTTTAGTTTTAAAAAACCATTCTGGTGGTCTAAAAGCATTTGGTATAATTATTTTAGAGTTATATAATCTTGTACTATTTTCTATATTAATTGCCATTATATTCTCCTAATTCCAGCAGTTGCCATAAACGCTTCAAAATCATCTTCGTTAATTATTTTTGAAGAATTCATTTTTAAATTTTGTACTAATGAAAAACTATTATATATTTTTTGCACTTTATTTTTAGAACCAGTAGTATCATTTGGTAATGATACTATAAAATCATCATTTTCCAAAATAATATTATTTTGAGCAGCCTCGGATAAATCATCTTTAATAATATAATTACTAGAGAAGCTATCTCCACCGATTGGAGCATAAATTAAACTAGGTACTATAAGTTGGTACTGTACTCCAGTTAGTATTAATGGTTTAAAAGCCCACCAAGATACTGGAGTCCAACCAGGATCCCTTTTAGTAATTACCCTAATTTCTGAATTATCATTAAATATATCGGTAAGTAACTGAATCCATAATTCTTCGTGATGTGGATAAGTATTTAAGTACTCTTCTGTATTTCTATAAATATATTCTAATTGTTTTCCAATATCATCTATAAGTAATTCTTTCATTCCTAATTTTTTAGAAACTTCCTCATATTCTGGTTTATTTAAATAAGCTATTACAAAAACATCAAACATTATTAAAAGACCTTGCCAAGGAAAAGCGGCACTATCAGCTGGAATATCTGGCTGAGCATTTGCAACATATCTAGCTACATTATCAACACGCTTACCAAACAGAGAGGCATTAAAGAAACCATCTTTAGAATTTAATTTATCTAAAAAATATTCATAAAGTGTTTGAATATATCTTTGAACATATTCTTTTTTAGAAGTATTTTTATAAATACTTTGAATTACTTGTTCGAATTCATTTTGTTCATTTTTATCTAAATCTTTAATCCAATCCTTACTTTCATTAATATTTACAATTTTTTTATAAATATCCGTAATTTCATCTTCTTCTACCATTCCATGTTTATTAGAATAATTTCTATATCCTATTGGAATTACTGGTATTTTATCTATAATAATTAATTTTTTATCTTGTTGTAATAAATCAACAAAGTCTTTATTTTTATCATTTTTGTATTTATTAAAGTTAATCTTGTCCCAATTATTAATAAGAAAACTAACACCGTTTCCTCCAGAAGAACCTTTAGAAGCATCAGCATCTTCTAATACTCCATTGACAATATTACATTTAATTGCTTTATTAACACATTTGTTAAATAATCCTCCGAGGGAACCTATATTTTTATATACGAATGGGTGAAGAACTGGTTCCTCTAATTTTATATAAGCAAATTGATCAAAAATTTCTCTTGAACTAAAACCGAATATACTGGCATCGTAAAAACTTCCAGAATTTGGAATTAATTCATTATTAGCATCTCTTGTAAATGTTTTAGCTGTTTTTATAGCTCTGGTTTGATTTGGACCAGATTCCGGAGAGTTTACAAACTTCTCCATATTTAATAATTTCATTGGCATTGGATTGTTTCCTTTTGTATTTTCTTTTATTTAGAAGCTAAATATTTAGTATAATTATAATTATTTTCATTTTCCGGACGAATATGAATATCTTTGATAGGTGTTTTAAAAACACTAGTAGCATTTCGAATCGTTTGGGCATCTGGATTAGTATGATGCATTTTATAATAATTCTGTTTTAATTGAGCGTCGGTATCACCTTCTGGTATATTATGAAATTGATATTTTCCATTACCTTGTCCAATTTGATGAGCTAGAGATAAATTGGTCATTTCTGGTCTACTTAATTTAGATACATCTACATCGCTAACATATTTACCAAGTTCTTTATTATAATGTAAATTTTTGGTTGCATTCTCTACCCACGGCATAGTTTCTTTATGAAGTACTCCATCACGTAATCCACGTTTTAAATCAGTCGTAGCAGTATCATTTGTAAATTGATACAACCCTTGAGCAGTGGTTGGTTTAACTCCATTTATAGGAATATTTCCACCATGTGTGTATCCAGAATTTTCAGTTTGTCCTAATCGAACCTGCCAATCATGTGTATTTTGAACGCCTTGCTCTAAAGTTCCTTTACTTATTCGAAATGGTTGATTATGTAAACCAACGTCTCCGTTCATACCATTTCGAATAATTTCTACCGAATCATTATCGAAGTATGGATAACGTTCTGGAATTACGTTATTTTCTGGATGATCTGCACTCGGAATAGGTTTAATTGGTGGAAATGGTTCTCCTTGAATATCTGGATCTTTATCAAGTATTCTTTCATTTTGAATATAATGTTTTAACGGAGTTCCAGCTTTTTTAACTTTTTCAAAAGCGGCATCATTATCAACATCATTCTCAGACCAATGGTCCATCATGTATTGCATATAATCTTCTAATAATAATTTTTTATTTAATTCTAATTTCATTTTAATCTCTTTTGATTTTATATAAGAATTAGTTCTTTTAATTAAAATTTGCTCCTTTAAAATACTTTAAAATAAGTTATTTATTATATAGATATCTTATAATCAGTAAAGAGTTGAATCATTAGCAAAATGATTTATTTTTATAGCATAATCCTAATGCTGGATATACCTCCGATAAAGGAGAAGAAGGAGTTATTATGGCAAGTAATCAAAATATTAAAAATCATAAAAATCATAAAAATGGGAATCGTCCTCAAAGACGAAACCCATATTCGCGATTAAGTGTAATAGCGATAGCCAATGCTATCGCATTTACTCAAAGTCGTTTGGAGAACGAATATTCTCCAAACGTAGTACGAGCTTACCATCAAGATCTTAGAGATCTTGGTTATGCTCTTATAGAGATTGCTAATGATGGTTTATACCAAAATTAGCAATCTCTAGGAAAGGATAGATATATCCTTTCCTTTCTCTCGACAAAATAAAATAATTTTTAGAACATTCAGTGGAATTAAACGACATGAAAACTATTCATGGTGGTACCATGAATAGTTAACTATTAATAGTTATCTAGTTTATTATTAATCTATATTTTTTAATTTTGGAGGTTCCGGAATACTTTGGGAAAGATTATTTTTCTCTTCTTCGTAATGAACTTCTTCCTCTGCTATTAAATTTTCACCTGCGCTTAACGTATCTAAAGGATTCATCTTTTTAATTTTAGTTTGAACTCTTTTAATTTTTTTCGTAATTTCTGGAATTTCTTCTAAAATAATATTAGAAGAACTTAGAGATTTTTCAAGTTTCTTTTTATTAATAACTAAAACAACTTCGCTATTTTTTATTTCAATACTAATTCCAAAAAATTCTAAATTATTATTAGCTAAGAATCTTTGAACACTCGTACTTACTTTAAAATTAAGACTTTGTAAATATCTATTAATAAGAGTTAATGAAATATTACCACTCTTTGAAAATTGATCCTTAATTTGATCCAGTAATTCAAGATTGTTTTTCATCATAATTGGATCAGATACATTTTCATTAAGCTGTAGTCCAATATCTTTCCATTCCCCTTTTAACATTAAAAGTACTAATTCCCCAAATGGATGCATTTTAAGTACTTGGGTATAAAAAGTGGCATTCTTAAGATTTGTCATAGCTTTTGGTTTATCTAATTTATTATTTAAAATAATTGCCCAAAAAGTTTCTAATTCTTCCTTTACATTACTTACGAATTGCTCTATACTTAATCCAAGAGATTCCGTTAATTCTAATAAAGTAATTTCCGAATTAAAATAAACCATACGTCTATCTGAACTTGGATGTCTTGCTGGTACTTGACCATTACTAAACATCATTATATTTAATTTCTTAGTTTTAGATTGTGTGTCGACTCCTTTCTTTTCAATAAGAAGTTTATCGGAACCAGTAATAAGTTTTAATGCATCGTTACTTTTTTGAGTACTAAAATCTCCTTCATCTAGAACCATTAAAGAACAACTTTCTAAAATACTATTAAAGTTTGACATAAGTCTATCCGTACTAAGAATTTTAGTAAACTCTGAATTTATATACCATTCTAAAATAGTACTTACGAATAAGTTTTTACCAGCTCCAGGAACACCAAAGAATACCGGAATAGTTGGGAGTACATAATGATTAGCTGTAGCAGTTAACCAGTTAATAAACCACCCTAAATCACCTCTTTGTACTAACTGTAATATATATTTATATGTCCAAGGTGTTTTCTCTTTAAGCATAATAATGGTATCGTTTACTTCTAATTGCTCTGGAAATTCTTCTTTTAAAGTATCGTTAGCCGAATGAGCTTTTTCGTAATTTTTACTTGGTACCCAAAGATTTACAAACTTAATAAAGTTTCTTTGAAAGACAGTTGGTTTACCTGGTTGAAATTCTTCAAAAGCTTCTATAAGAATTTTTCTTTCAAAAGCTCTAGCAAATTCTTTTTGAAATTCAAAATCAATATCAGTAACATTTAATTGATTACTAAGGACATGATTTGCTAACATTACCATACCATCAAATGAATAAACTTCTCCAGAATCAATATGTCTAATAATACAAGCTCTATTTTTATTAGCTAATCTATAATAAACATAATCATCCTGATTAATTTTATCAATAAGAACTTCGATTAGTTCATCCATTTCCATTTTTTCAAATTCTTTACGATCAGCCTTCTTGAATTTAATTCCGGCTAAATCAGCAATTTTATTAATTGCGTCACCTTTATTAAGTTCATGAACTTTCATAAATGCTTCAACTATACTATATGATTGATTATCGTGGAAATCTTCGAATTTTAAAGAATTTTTATAAATTGCCATACTTGGTTTAGTCTCTTCGTGAAATAGACAATTAATTTTCCAATAACTACCATGATCTTCGAAATTAACATCTGGGAACAGAGCTGCTAAATTAAAAATACCATCCTGAATCTTTTGTTTAAGATTTTGTACTAATTCGTACTCAAGTGGATTAGTATTTAAAATATTTAAATTATTTTTATTCTGAGCTAAATCAATTCGCGCATCTTCAGCTAAAATATCTTTTGGAAACATTAAAGCTTGTGTATTTTCGCTAAGCTTTTGAAAACTTTTAATAATACCAATATAGTAATCTTCGTAACTTTTCTTTTGAATATCCGTATATCCGCTAGCTAAAATTTCATTATCTATCTCAGTAATGATTTTATTGAACTCTAATTTTAAAGGATCTTGATTAAAGAAATCAAATATCCCAGTGGTTCCAATAGTATGGAATGTTGGAATATTTCCATACTTTTGGTGAACGATACCAGCAGCTCTTTGAGTATGAGAAATATCTTTAAATGATGCATCAAAATCCATAATAATTTCAGAGAAATTACCCATAATATCTTTAACGAGAACTCCAAAAGTTTTCTTACCAAGAATAGCACCAAGTCTATTAAAAATTAACTTTGCATCCCCAGCATATAAATCTTGGTCAAAATCAAAAGCTATTTGAATTCCCCCACCAGTTACCATACTGAATGAAGGAATTATTGATTCAAAACCATGTCCTTTCAATAAAGAAAATAATTCTAAATAACTTCTAATAATTACCATCTTTTGATAATTTTCTTCTAAAGAATAAACATGAAATCTTTCTTTAGTTCCTTTGATATGTGCATCAATATCAAGTACAATAGTATTTAATTTTTTAAAAGTATTGATACTTGGTGCTTTTACATTACCTTTTTCATTAAGGTTTTTTGGATCGTATTCAAAAATTCCGGTACTTATCGAAATACCACAATCATGATGAGGCAAAGAAACTATTTTATTTTTTAAATAGTTTATTAAATTATTTGGGTTCTTTAATTGAACATTATCTGTAATTTCAAAATCTTTTATATTTTCATATTTTCCACGAATCTCTTGTTTAACTTTAGCTTGAAAAACTATTCTAGCTGTTTCATCTTCTTTAAAATCATTAACTTTGAATATTTTATTCCAGTAAGTTATGATATCTTGTTCGTTCATAATTTGAGTAAAATTTATTTCTTGATTATTTTGAGGTGCAGATTGCATTATTGTTTTCCTTATCTTATTAATATTTATATCTATAATTTGTATTCTAAGAATTCCTCTATATTATTAAAATAATATTGTGGTATTCTTATAAGTTTTATATTGTTCTTTCTACAATATTCATTTTTTATAAAATCTCTTTTTTGAATAATTTTAAAAGTTTTTTCTCCGCCAAAATATTTTATTGGTTTAAAATGTTGTTCTCCATCGAATTCAATAATTACGTTTAAATTTGGTAAATAAAAATCAAATGGTAAAACTTTTTTAAATTTACAATCTTTAAAAATTTTTTCCTGAATATAATTTATATTATTTTCTTCTAAATAATTTCTTATTTTATTTTCACCAAACGAATTTTTGCATTTCGGACAACCATTTCCATTTCTATGATTCATCGGCATTTGAAAGAATTTCCCATGTTCCGGACAGATAATTTCTACTTTAGTCGTAGTATTTTCATATTGTACTTTTGAATAATCGTATTTATTCCCATGAACTTTTCTAAAATCTTTTATAACTTTATCTAAGTTTTTTCTAGATTTATCATTAGAACATTTTTGACAACCATACGATAAATGTCCATTTGGTTGTTGAAAAAAACTTCCATGTATCGTACAAATTATTTCGATCGGTGTTTTGGAATCTTTATAAATTACTTTCGAGTAATCGTATTTATTCCCATGAACATTTTTAAAATCTTCTATAACTTTATCTAAGTTTTTAAATTTATTAATTTTGGCACATTCTTGACATCCATTTCCATACATATGATCTTTAGCCGTTTGTAAAAATTCGCCATGTATTGGACATATTATAATTAATTTATTAAAAATTCCAGTATATTTAGATTTTGAATAATTATATTTATCTCCATGTTTATTTATAGAACGTTTTATAAATATTTTAGTATTTAAAGCCATACCAGTATCCTATTTAGTAGCGTTATATAACCCTAATTGACTGTCAGTCTTTACACCCCAATTTTGTATATTTAAATTAGCAGGATTAACGAATTTCGTTTTATTAGTAGCACTAAAATTTTCAGAAGCTTCTTTAGCTGCTTCTTTAGAAAATAATGCCATTGCCGCTAGGATATCACCATCAGAGTTTTTCAATAATGGTAATCCGTCCAAATAAAAGTTATGAGCATTATCATTTTCCATAACTAAATCAACCATTTTTAAATTATCTTGATTTACCTGAACTTTTTCAAATACTATATCAGTACACGGAATTAATTCAATTTCCCCAGAGTTTATACCAACTGGATCTAAATTATTTTCCATACTTCTAATATCATTTATATCATTATAAAATTTTAAGTACCTGGTTTTAATTTGACCATTTATTATAAAATATTTTAAATTTCTAAATTTAAATTGTAAATCTTTTAAAATATCTAACTCATTTTCTTTTATTAATAATTTATATAAGTATGAACTGAACTTATATCTTACTATAAAATTTTCATCTTTTTTACGAATACTATAACTAGCTTCCAAAAGATTAAAAATTAAACCAACGCTATATAAATTGATATTTTCTGGTATAATTCCAGAATTTTTAAATAATTCTGTTAACCCTAATAAAAATTTATAATTTGAATTTACTAAAATACCTTTGTTAAAACTAACTTTATTATTTTTAAAAGTTATAAAATTACTTATGAATATTTTTTCAGTCTCGGTAAAATTTTTAGAAAATTGAAATGATTCATCAGAATAAAGTAAATGTATAATAATTTCTTTAGCAAAAGAATATGTTAATTTAATTTGAAATTCTTTATTATTATTTTTATCTTTAATAATTAAAATTTCATTATTTCTTTTTTGAAACGAGTACTTCCAAAATAAAAAATAATTATCTGGATCACGTTGTATTTCTGTAACCGTTGGGGCCTGTAATTCTAAGGTTTCTTTATTAAGAGTGATTATAGATTCTTTTTCAGAAATTCTAAAATCGGTTTTTTTATTAAAGAGACCTAAGTTAATTCTATTCTTATGAATTCCAAAATCATTCTTACTTAGGATTCGGTATTGTATTGGTACTTCGTGGATACTAGTACCAATAATTTCTTGAGTTATATTTTTAGTTTCATGTACTTTATTAATTGTTTCTGTACTTATGACTTTTTTAAAAGACATTTTTGTTTCCTTTATTTCGTTGTAAAATCTTCTTGTTTCTTATTCATTAATATATCTATTAAGCTGTATATCTACTAGCAGCTACTTGATTATTATTTCCATGTAGTATATGTTGACCCTGTCCACCAATAAGTCCAGAAGCTTTCCATAATGATTGATCATTATTTCCAAATACTTTTAAATCATTTCTACGTTTATTAATACTTTGATTTACTTCTTGAGCGTTTTGTGATTTATAATCAGCTAACCCCACATTTTGTCCATTATTGAAATTATCTACTTCTCTTTGAGTATATAAATTTGCATCTACCTGTGCTTGTTGAACAGTCGGAGAATTTAATTTTTCCGTCATTGGATTAAATTTTTTATCTTTATTAGCATTTAATAAATTTTTTCTTTGATCATTTGGCATACTTTCAAAAGATTTTACTCTTTCATTTGTAATTCTGGTATTTGGATCAATTCCTTCTGGTATTTTCTTACCTTGTATTTCGGCATACTTTTTAGCTGGAATATCAATTGAATTTGAGTATTGTTGTGTTTTCAGAAGTTTTCTTTTTGTATCCTCAATATTTCTATATTTTTCAATATTTTCGCTATGGTCATCTATTTTAGATTGGATACCTTTCAATACCTTTTCTTTTCTTTTAGAATTTTCGATATTATAAGTTTCGTAATTTTTATTATCTTTACTATATACTGGATCATAAGAACTATTTTTTCTAATATTATATTGAGTTTGAATTTTTTTCATATTTTGTTCTGAACTTTTTCTTAATTTCTTTGTACTTAATAAAGATTTAAAACCACTTGATAAAGTAGCAGCTAATTTAGAGCGATTTTCATTTTTCACTGGTTTAAGTTTACCTTTAGTACCAACCGTCTTTTTAAACCAAGCTCCCGGCCGTTGAATTTCTTCAATTAATGAACTTTTATTTATATTTAATATCATATTTTTTTCCTATAATTAATATCCTTTTGTTCTCGTTTTCTATTCGGTTCCTTTATTTAACGACAGGAAAATTTGAGGAATTAATTCCTCAAATTTTCTATATTCCTTCAATTCCCATAATAAATCCTTTATTATGAAATGGTTGTAAATGAATTTTTAGAAAAACATATTGGACATAAGAGATCCAAATCATTATCTAAAAAATATTTGTAGGTTTTTTGATAAGCATTTGTGTACTTATCATCCGTAACATCATCATTTCCCTGATCATCTTTTGAAACTACTTTACCATCTCTAAATGGATAGAGTTGATTAATATTTGCTTTATAAGCACATGCTTTACAAAAAATAATATCAGTATTCTCTTCTAAATCATAAGATGTTAGCCAACTATCGGGGATAGTTATATTAGTGTACATCATATTTTCTGGAAAGAAATCAAACGAAAATTGCTGTTGAACATTTCCATCTTTGTCATAGTACTGATAAACTTTAAAATCTGTTGGAGTAATTGTTTTACCCCCGTAAGTTCTAAAGAAATTTTCTAGTCTATCTTCAATACCAGCGCTAATACCTTTAGCGTCTTGAATTAAAGTACTAGTATCTTTTAAAGTTATTTTCATAACACTTCCTTCGTTTTATTAATTTATTAAATTTAAATAATCTTTTTCAATATATTTTCTAAATAAATTTACAAGTTTTTCTAAATCTGTATTTTGAATAACTGATTTATAAATTTTGTAATAATTATTTTGGGTATTGACATGATCTTCAAATATATCTCTTGAATCTTCTAAAGTATTTTTCTTACTTAGTTCCATAACTTCATCTATTATATTGATAAAATTACTCATCTTTTTAATTTTTTTATCTAATTGTTCTAAAAGTAAATCTTTTATTTTATAAATATTATCATTATCGTAATCAAGTACTCTATATAAAATAGTTTCGCTTGGTGTATTAAAAGTATCTTCTAGTACTAATGAATCACTTGGGTTTAGTGTACTTAACGTATTATAATCTTTTAGAATAGGTTTTAAAATTTCATATGGCAGTATTTGCATAAAAAATAATATAAATTTTTTGAGAAATATTTTTTTCTCGTATTCGTTTTTATGAGTTAAATAATTTATATCTATATTTAAATAATTTTCGTTTACTTCGTTAATAAATTTTTCTATTAATTCATTAGAAGCAAATTCAAATTCATCTGGTTGTAGTTTTTCTATGTCACCTTCAAATAAATAATAGTTAAAATTTTTAATATCCGTATCTAATAAAAATTTACTTTCAGATAGAATATCCTCCAAAGTTGGAAGATATTCTTGAGTTGGCAAATTATTATCAGACGTGTCTGTATTTGAATAAAATATCATAATTGTTCCTTAATTTCTTGTCTGATCATTAACTATATCTATACTTTAATACTTTAAGCTACGGATTTTTTTATAGTTTCTAAATCGACTTCGGTATAATTATGATGTTTATCTTTTAATTTTAAAACGCGTTTATTATTACCTTTTTGTGCTGCAACATGTACCCAACCAGTTGGAAAATATTCTCCAATAAGTTCTTTATAATTTAATTCTTTTTCAATGTATTCTAATACATCAAATAAAGAGATACTTTTATTATATGGTTCAATATCAGCAGCTAAACCATAAGCATGATTACTATGACTATTACTTCCAATAGCCAAACATAGTTCTACACTTCTATACCCTGAATTAATTTTAATTGGACCAAATTTATCTCTAACTGGTTGAATAACCGTGTCTACCAAATATTGAATTCTTGGAAGATATTCTCTTGGTATATCGTTATCGATACCTTTTCTAAGAGCTGTGCTACTGTACATAAATTCGCTTAATTTAAAATTTTTTGATAATTTAATAGTTAAAGCTTCACTATATTTAATAACATCTTTAATATCTAATTCTTTTTCTATATTTACCATAATGGTTCCTTTAATTCGGTATTTGTTTTATTTTTGTAAAGAGTTTTTCTATAAAAATTACATAATTCATTGGAAATTTTATAATTTATTGGATCTTTATTAAATAATGAATTTTCATTATTTAAAAATAAATAACATTCCATATCTTTATCTAAATAAATAATAGTTTTTAAAAATTTAGTTGGAACTGCTATTTTATGTTTACCAATTCTTTTAATTGGTTCTTCAAAAAATATATAATTTTCAATTTTTAATTTTTTATAAATTATTACCTGATATCGTACATACGCTTCTAAATATTTCCAAACTTTTCTATTAAGATTTGGTAATTGTGGAGTTATATTTGACATAATATAAACATTTTTTAATACAGTTTGATTATAATCGAATAAGGCATCTGGTGCCATATGTCCTCTATCGTAACCAGAATGCGTGTAATCCGATGTATAAGATCTATATTTTTTAGGAATTTTTTTATCTGATCTAAATCCTGGACGTTTCGTAATATTCAATTTATTTGTATTTTCATCAAATATTGTATACTGTACTTTAACTGGTTCTTTATATTTATAGTTGTAATAAATTATATATGGATGTTCTTTAGTACTTGGGATAATTTGATCATATACTTCCGCATGTATAATAGTTCCCAAAAACATTACTGCAACAAATGGAATAATTTTTAAATATTTTTTCATAATTATCCTTGAACCGATTGTTGGCCAGTTTTAGTCAATGAATAATTTTTAACAGCTTTCTCAACACTTCTACCAACTACATAACCACCAAGACCTATTTTCAGAAGTGCCCACATATCTGGCGGAATTTCTAAAGCTTGTGCGCCTACACCAAACATACTAAGATATGGATAAATAATATAATTATTAGCGATAATAAAAACGAATGTTAACATAGTAAGTGGTCTCCAATTTCTAGCTAACCAAGATTCACTTTGGGCTTCTGCTTTAACTATACCACCTTGTTGTTTAATAATTTCAGTATGATAATTTTGCAAAGATTCCTGCATCTTTAATTGATATTGTTGAATACCTGCTTCCAACTTAGCTTTTTGCTCTGGACTTAAATCTGGGGGAAAATAAGATTTAATTAAATCACCACCAGTTTTAATAATGTCCCCAATAAATGGAATTGTCATTTTTGGTTCCTTTATTTATATTCTATTGTATTTATATGAGTTAGCTCATATCCATAAGAATGATATTCTAAGTATTTATTCTCAAATAATTCTAGAATCTTTTTTTCGGCTTCCCATATATCAAAAGATTCTACATTAATAACCAAACTTTGATTATCTTTGCTTATTAGTTTTCCTTGAAATTTCATACCATTTCCTTTTAATTAAATAAATTTGGAATATCAATTAATGGTGTTCCATCTAAATAAGCACCAAGTACCACAAGGACACTTATCGCAACTACTATTATAATTTTTGTACTAACATTCATATTAATCCTTATACCAATATATCTAGTTTTTTGTATTTTGGTTTTTCTTTTTTAGTTTTTTCTTTTATAGTTTTTTCTTTTATAATTTCTCTAGCCGAGTTAGAGATACCGGAAATAGTCTGTTTATCGAACTTAATTATTTTATCTTTTTTAGGTTTAACTTCTTTAGGAGTTCCAATATTATCATTGGTTGATAAACCTTTCATTAATTTTTTTAAATTATTTGGATTATCCCTAACTTTTGAAATAACTACTGCTTTAGTAAGAGCTTTTTCTAATCTTCTAGAAGCTTCCTCTAAAATTATTTTTTTATCTATTTTATAAATCATTTAAAATTTCCTTTTCCTTTTTTGCCTTTTTTTGTTGTTGTTTTTCAGCTTTTGCTAAGGCTTTATCAGTTTCAAGATCTTTAATATCACCCATGATTCGTTGAACTTCATCATTCATATAAGTAAATTTAGGTATCTTTTTTCGTCTTGGGTATAATTCTAAATAATATTTATTTATTTTATTCTGCTCTGATTTTTTAATTTTAATACGTTTAGGTACTTCATTAGGATGAATATAATAAATATCTGTATTATCATACGTTTCCACATAATCACCATTTTCTAAATAATCAGCAGTATTTCTTAAAAATTCTGGTAAAGATATTGGATGTTTTGATTCATCCGAACCAAAGTATCTTTTAAAAGCATTTTCCATTTTACCAGCCAAAGCATTTGCTCTAAAATCTAAAAAGGTTCTGATAGTACCTTTATTAGGTCCAGGAAAATCTGATTTCAGTTTATGTTTATGGTCTAAAACTGCCTTATCTAAGGGAATTTCTATTCCAAGAATAGGACAAATTTTATTTTGTCGTTTCCAAATTCTTTCTTTAAGTACTTTAATATCTTTCGATTTCATATAAATTAATTTAATATCATTATCATAATCTATAATTTCATTATCTTTAAATTCCGGATTTAGTTTTTGTAATTCTTGATTTGCCATTTTATTTCCATTTAATTAATTTTTATTATTTTATTGGGCCTGTTTTAGTCTTGGATCGTTTAATGTTTTATATATCGAACCACCTAAAAAAGAACCAGTTATAATACCAGGAACTGCTGTAAATGGCATATAATTACCATCATTTAATGCCATCGCTGTACCAACAGTAGCAGCTCCACCAAGTAATGCTCCACCCATATTGGAGGCCATTAAACCTTCTTTATTACCAAGTTCTTCTAAAACGACTTGTTTATTTATATCTATTTTCATATTATTTTCCTTATTTCCAATTACAATCACACTTATTATTAAATACATTATTCCAGTAAATACTTACGTATCTTTGACGTAAACGAGTATATTTATATTCATGAAAATTATTTCTATTGTTTATTTTTTCATATTTATCTAATTCTTTTTCTAAACCATAATAAGTTCTTGGTATTTTTATAAAAATACCGTAAATCTTATTTAAAAAATTCATTTTAATTTCCTAGAATTGTACTAAGTTTTTCCTGAAGTACTTGTGGAGTAAAGGGTTTAACTATATAATTATTAACTCCGGCTTTAAGAGCTTGAATAACTGAAGATTTACCACCTTCCGTAGTAATCATTATAATTGGGATATTGCTGTACTGATCTGCTTTACGAATTAACTTTACTAATTCTAAACCATTTCTATTTGGCATATTCCAATCTGTCATTATAATATCATAAGGTACTTCTTCTCCAGATGTTAAATCTAAATGAGGGTTTTGTAATAAATCCCATGCTTCTATACCATCTAAAGCTGTATCAATATTTTCTTTTGGTATACCAACTCTTATTAAAGAATTTGTAATAATTCTAAGCATCGTTTTAGAATCATCAACTACTAAAATTTTTAAATCTTTATTCATTTAATTATCCTGTACTATCTATAAAATTAATTATCGATTGAGGTATTTTATCAAAGCTATCATAACTTTTAGAGCGGGCTCTATGTGTTGTTATAAAGAACTTTCCTGTTGGTTTACCTCGCTTAAGTTCTTCTTTACAACTAAACCCTTTCTTTTCTTTAATACCTGTACATCGTACAATTTGAGACTTTTCTGGTTTACTTTCAGAAGCTTCTGTTAAAACTGTTTTATTTTCGTTTGGTTTTTTAGAAAATACTTCTTTAAATTTTTCTTTATTTTTAATGGTTGTTGGATGATTATCACCTAATCTTTTATTTTGATTATCCACTGCTTTAATAAGTTTTCTAGAAATTTTAAAAACTTTAGAAGCTTCTGTAAAATATTTTTTAGATTTATATACTCCTGCAGCTCCACCAAGGGCTGCTCCAACACCAGCACCACCAAAAGGATTACCTAGAACTTCACCAGTTAATGCACCAATAGTACCACCAGCTATAGTTGTACCAAGTGTTAGTCCAAGAGCTTTTCCTTGAGCATTTGGATTTTTTAGATTATTAACATACTCTAAAAAATTTTTTTTATTTAATAATATTTTTGCCATAATTTTACCTTATTTATATATACTGTTTTTTTCACCAATTACTTTTTTATGAAGATTTGGTAAATGTTTATTAGCCTTATCCGACGTATACCAAGCAGTAGCAATTGCTGGAATAGATGCCGCTAACTTAGAACTATCACTATCTATATCCATATCCATACCATTATCAACTGCTATATCCTGAGCTCCTCTGGCTACTCCGTATGCTAAACCACCTAAAGTTAATTTAGTCAAGGCTTGAGTTCCCATACGTAATCCAAGATCTTGGGCAATTGCTATATCATCTTTACTATATTTTGGCTTTAAAGTTCCTAAATCGCTGTAACTTTTTACGGCAAATGTTGGTAAAGGACTTTCGTGAAATCCTTTATTGACTCCTATCATAAAACCAGAACTTTCAAGAAGTTCTTTTTTATTTATATTTATTTTCATGGAAAACCTTTGTACGTTTTCTTGATTCAATTAACATGTTTTCTCTAGAAAGAGTTTCTAAACTCTTTCTATCAGGTGAAGAAATACTTACTAAATTTGGCTTTTCTAGAGAATATTTTTGTAATTTAGAAAATGATATTCTTTTAGCTTTATATTTTTCTTTTTTAGAATTAATTTTATTATCTATATAATCAATACCATAATTTAATTCAAAAACCATTTCTAATTCTTCTTCTAAACTTTTATTATTATATTTATCTAAATCTAAAATATCTTCCTTTTTAGCCATTTTTAACATAAATGTTAAACTATCTTCAATTTTTTTCATTATTTTCCTTTAATTTTTATAAGTTTGGTTTTAACATAGCGCCGTAAAAATACGTTTCTATAAGTTTTTTAGTTTTAGATAATTTTTCTGTTTCCTCATCTAATTCTAAATCATCTTGACTAGGAACTTTACCAGTTTTTAGAATACTATTATTTAATTTATTAGTAGCCACGGCATTATCTGATTTCATAAAATGCATTTCTTTTAAAAGAGCTGTACTTTTTCTATAACTTAAACCAAACATATCGTATAATCCAATACGAACTGCCCCATTACCTTCTTTAGTACCAGAACGTCCCTGTCCAGTTACAGCAGATTTTTTAATATTTACGGAACCACGAACGTTTGCCATAAATTGTGGAATATGTTCTAATAACGCAATTGGGGCAATACCAACTGGTACTTCTCTTTCGGAAACTGTTCCATCTTCTTCTCGAATAATTACTTTTTCATTTAAAGGTATTTTTAAAAAGGCAGCTGCTTTTTTAATATCTTCCATAAGTAATTTATTTTTAAATGGAGTTACTAGTATTGGAAAAGCCGGTTTTTGTAAAGGATCGGATTGTTTTACCATAGTAATAATTTCTTTTGGCGAATTTTGAAAATAATCTTTTACATATCCAATTAATTCTTTATCTTTAGTTTTATCAAGGAAATACAATGTTTCTAATAATAATTTTTCAGCCTCTTTCAATCTAGAACTTTCTATAAGTTCTTTTAATTTTTTATTTAAAAAATAAGATATTTTTCCAGTGTACATACTAAGAACTACTGAAATATTTTTACGAGATATATTTGAAATAGGAGTTGGTAAAAATTCTATTTTTAAACCGGTTTTTTCTGCAATCGGTTCTTTTCCTTCTGGGATCATATATTGAACGGTCCCTTTACCACCAGAACTTCCAAGTAATGTAAACTTAGAACCATTTTGAATAGGATTTGGATACTCGATATACATTTCTATAATTGTTCCATCGAATACGTCGTTATTTAATTTATGTCCACCAACAACGGTCGATTTAAGATTATTTATCTGATCTTGACAATTCATTTGTTTTACTGGATCTAATAATTCTTTACAATTTTTAATTTTTTTCTGTAATTCTTTATTAAGTAATTTCCATTCACTAAGTAATTTTGAATCAATACTTTGAGAATTAATTAAAATATTAACCGTTTTAATTTTTCCACCTGGTGAATTATATCTAATATTTCCTTGATGAAAGTTACGTCCAATACTTACATCAAAACCATCTGTAGCTTCCCCATCCATACTTTCGGTAGCCGATTGAACTAATGCTTCAACTGATTCATTACCTTTAGTACTAGAATATTCTATTAATACATCACCTGGTTTAGTTTCTTGACCGACTTTTATTTTATATTCTAAAATATTTGATTCTCTATCAATAGGAATTAAAATACGTTTTAATAAAGTATTTTTAAATTTTTTACCTATGCTTTCTGAAACAGCCCAACCATCTTCATAGTTCATACCACGATAGGACATTAAAGCAATTACTAGATTTTTACCAACCGCTAACTTACCAGTTTTTAAAGAAGAAGTTGTAGCAAGTACCTGACCTTTTCTAACTTTTTCACCATTCTTTACTAAAGGGGTTAATTTAAGTGGTAAGTAAACACCACGTGAAGTTCTAGACATTACATCATCTAAATTAAAATAATCTTTTGAACCAGATTTATATTTTAATTCCATTTCATGATCTAAACGGATTACTTTACCATCTTCCTTAGCTTTAATAGCAAATCTATCTGAAACCAGATGTGGTACAATAGCTTCCATTCCAGTTTGTACTAAAGGTTCGTCTGGGGATTCTATTTGAGTAAATTGGGAAACTTGTTGATTACCCATAATACGTCTAGTTGTATCATCGTACTCAAAAAATGGACTAAGACTATCAGTAGCACTAAGTAAATCTAAACCATTAATATCATTATCAAATGGACGAACTAAAATATTTCCAAATCTATCTTTAATAATAGCTTTATTACTAAGAGTTTGATTAAGTCCAATTCCACTGTACTCATTAGTAGTACTTGGAGAAATAGTTCCAAAATAAGATTTATTTAAATCGCGACGCTGCATATTAATCTGTTCTTGTTTAGGATTTCCAACACCTGTTTTAGTAATTTTATTACTAAGAGTAAGTTCTGCTAATGGATTAATATTTTGAGAGTACTGTAACATACCACTAGCTTGTAATTCTTTTGAAATAAAATTTGGATCAATATCTAATTTAATATTATATTGTCCTTTATTATTTTTCATGTATCCAATACCTTGTTGAAGTACTTTATAAGCAAGATGGGTAATACTTTCAGACATACGAATTCTTAAATTACTTAAATCAGAAATATCTTCTATTTTACCATTAATAAGTTTATCCGGCATAAACTTACCAAATACTTCCATAAAATCACTTGGATCTCCTTTAGAAGCAAGAACCTTTTTAGTAGTAATATCTATAAAATTTGTTTTCGAATTTTTAAGATTTAGGTACTTATTTAAAGAATAATATTTACTAAAATATTTTTCCATAGTTTTAGGATTATCTAAATCTTTATCCGAAATCATATGTTCTCCGGATGGAAATAATCTTGTAGCTTCTTTACGAATACCGTTTACTAAGTATTCATCAAATAAAGAATTAGTAAATATATTTAAAAATCCTGGTTCATTCCCTTGTTTTATACGAACGCTTAAAAAAGCCGTTCTATCTTTGGTTTTACTTTTAGAATATTTTAATCCATAATATCTTAATGTTCCAAGAATACCTTTATGAATAAATAATAAAAGAACTAAAGGAAAATTACTAGCAAACATACGAAGACTAAAATAAACAACACTTGTTTTATTTTTTTTATCCACTCGATTATGTTTCGTTTTTTCGTCTGAAATGTTATTATATAATCCAATAATAAAACTATTTAATTGAGATTTTGGAAAAGTTTTTATATCCTGATCTTGGGTATAATATTGAATATCATCATTACCTGGGGTAATAAAAGCATATTCTAATAATTCCCCACTTTCACTAAACTTTTCGTAAAATCTTAATTTACCATCTTTTTCATTCTCAAAATTTATTTTAATTTTTGATTTTGGCATAGATATTTCCTTTATATTTTTAATATTATTTAGTTAATTTTTAATAATTTAGATTTTATTTTTGGAGATGAATTAATAACTATTCATAGTGCGTGGTATTAATAGTTAACTATTAATAGTTGTTTGTTTTTAAAATCTCTAGCTAACAGATTTTAAAATAAACTTAAAATCAAAAACCAAGTCCCCTATTTTCCGGTGTTATAAAGGATTGAAAATTTAACTATTTCTTAAATTTTAGGTTTTAAAATTTTTTGTCTTTTTGAAATAACTGGCTATAGTAGGTTAGTTGACACTATGACTAGTTATTTCATAGTTATAGTTCCATAGATATTATTACTATTAAAATAAATTAGGAAAAAAATATGAAGAAGTCAGTATCAGAACATATAAAAGATTTTAAAAATGTTCATGGTGATAAATACGACTATAGTAAAGTTCAATATAAAAATACTATGACTAAGATAGAAATTATTTGTCCAGAACATGGAAGTTTTTTCCAGAAACCAAATACTCATAAACAAGGACATGGATGTAAAAAATACCAATATAAAAAATTAAGAAATCCTTTAGAAAAGATAATAAAAGAATTAGAATTAATATATGGAGATAAATATAATTATTCAAAAATAAATTATAAAAATTCTAGATCATCCATTATTATTGGATGTCCAATACATGATGATTTTAGAACAACCTTTGACTATTTTCGTCTTGGTTATGGTTGCCCAATATGTAATACTTCAAAAGGGGAAATAAAAATAGCTAAATTTTTAAAAAATAACACTCTTAATTTTTTATCAGAATATACTTTTAAAAATTGTAAAAAAAACGGAATTTTAAGATTTGATTTTTATTTACCGGATCATAATATATTAATAGAATTTGATGGAGAACAACATTATAAACCTATAAAATTTTTTGGTGGAGAAAAAGAATTTAAAAAATTACAAGAACGTGATAAAATTAAAACAGAATATTGTAAAAAAAATAATATTAAACTTATACGAATTCCATACACGGAATTTAATAATATAGAAAAAATACTAAAGGAAGAAATATGAACGAGATAGAAAAAATAAATAATTTACCAAAATTTGAAACTTTTGAAGAAATAGAAAAAATTCTACAATCTAAATTAGATAATTATCCTCAAATAAATTCAGAGGAAGAATTCTTTAATTTTTCACATTGGGATTTTAAAGATATGAAAAAGGGTATTGATTTAATGGTAAATACTATGTCACAGGGTAAAAAAATATTTTTTATCCACGATTGTGATGCGGATGGAATGTTTACATATTATTTAACGTATAGATTTTTTTCAAAGCATTTCAATTATCAAAATATTGAATTAGTATTAACCAAAAGAGCTGATGGGTATGGTTTTTTACCAGTTCATGTATCTGAAAGAGATGTTCAAGAAGGTGATTTATTTATAACAACCGATAATGGAATTACTGCTAAAGAGGCTACAGAATATGCTTTACGTGCTGGTGCAAATGTAATTATCAATGATCACCATACTCCAGATTATGATAAGGCTTGGCCACTTTGGCAGTCTAATAAACCAGAAGAAGAATCTAGAGTAGCTGTTATAGATCCTTGTCAAACTGATTGTGAGTTTGGTAAAAAGGATATGAATATTTCTGGAACAGTTGTACTTTACTATATGTTCCAAGCTTTAGCAGAAACTTATAAATTATCGATTGCTGGAAAAGATTTATACGAGGATTTTTTACCAGGTTTAGCTATTACTACTATTTCAGACGTAATGAAATTAAATCAAGGTATTAGTAGATACTTAGTAAAAGACTTCTTTAATAATGGTAAGTACTTAAATGTTCAAGATCAGTTCTTTAAAACTTTTTTAAAAGAAAAAGAAATTGATGGGGAAATAGTTAAAGGAGTTGCTGAAGATATTGGTTTTGGTTTTAGTCCATTATTAAATGCTTGTAATAGATTAACTTCTGCTAATGACGCGTGTAACTTTTTAGTTCAGGAAACCGAAGAATTTTCTAAACAGTGGTGGGATTATATCAGCCAAATTAATGATTCTCGTAAAGAAAAACAACAAAAACTATTGGATTATGTCGAATATAGATTTAAAGATTATATGCCTACTAAAAAAAATGGTTATAAGTTAATTATGATTCCTGGTCAATTTAATCAAGAAGCTAAAGGTCTTTTAGGAATCGTTGCTGGAAGATTATCCGATAAATATAAGGTTCCATGTATAGTACTTAATTTGAACGAAGAAAAGACTAGTTATTCTGGAAGTGGAAGAAGTGTTGGAACTATAGATATACTAGGTCAATTCCGTAAAGAACATATTCTTAAATTCTTAACACATGTTGGTGGTCATAAACAAGCTCTTGGTCTTGGAGTAAAAGCGGACGATTTAGAAGAGTTCTTTTTAACAATTCAGGAAGAATTTAAGAAGATTCCAGATCATCAATTCATGAGTGATAAAAAAGCTACTGGATATATTGATCTTAAAAATATCAATGAAGATTTAATACATACTCTAGATAAATTTGAACCATTCGGACATTATTTCTATAAACCTAATTTTGTAACTAAAGCAATTGTTAAAACAAGTACTGAAATTGGTAAACAAAAGAATCATTTAAGCATGACTATTATAGATGAAAATAATATGTTATCATTCAAAGCTCTTAATTTTTTCCATGAATATACTCCTAAAAAAGGTGATAATATTTATATTCATTTTAAACCAGAATTAGAAACATTTAGAGGAAATACAAAAATCGTTTTAAAAGTATCCAGAATTATTCCTATTTTAGAATAGGAATAATCGTGCCTAGAAAATTAAAACTAGAAGAGGTTTTAAACTGGTTTAAAGAAGTTCATGGGGATAAATATGACTATTCGAAAGTTAATTATATTAATAATAATACTAAGATAGAAATAATATGTCCAGAACATGGAAGTTTTTTAGTATATCCAAAATATCATAAAATGGGTAAGAGATGCCGGGAATGTTTTTATAAAGATAATACCTTAACCCAATTGGAAATTATAAAAGATTTTAAAAATGTTCATGGAAATAAATACGATTACAGTAAGGTTAATTACATAAATAATAAAACAAAAGTAGAAATTATTTGTCCAGAACACGGTAGTTTTTTTCAAAAACCAAATGATCACAAACAAGGGAATGGTTGTCCAATTTGTGGTAAAAAAAGCAAAGGGGAAGAAAGAATTAAAGAATTTTTAGAAGAAAATAATATAGAATATTTAAGAGAATATAATTTATTTAAAAAATATCGTTTTGATTTTTATTTAAAAGATTTGGATACCGTTATTGAGTACGATGGTATCCAACATTTTAAACCAATAAATTATTTTGGTGGTGAAAAGGGATTTAAAGAAACCTGTTTTAGAGATAAAGAGAAAGATATATATTGTAAAAAAAACAATATTAATCTTATTAGAATTTCATATAAAGATTTTAATAAAATAGAAAAAATTCTGAGTAAGAGTACTTTAAAATAACTATCGTTAAGTATAGATATCTTATAATCGAGAAGATAAATAAATACCGAATATGTATTTATTTTTATCTTCGTGTTTTCTTGTCGTTATTGAGGACGTAAGAAAACAAGGATAATCTCAAATTTAAATAAAAATGGAGGTGTTTTATGGGAACAGATATTACACCAGGATGCTAATCAAGAAGAGATTATAATCTCTTCTTTTTTTTCTTAAAAATTAAAAAGGATAAAAATGGTAATACCGTTTAAATTTGGAAAGTTTTTAGAAGTTTTTCAACCAGGAATATTAAAAAAAACTGTAATCGAAATAAAAGGTTTACGATGTGATAATCCAAAATGCGATTACGTAAATGATGATATTTTATTCGAGAATTATGTAGTTGGACAACCATGTCCTAAATGTGGAGATAATCTTTTAACACAAGAAGATTATGATTTATGCAAACAAGCTTTGGAGGCTTAATATGAAAACGTTAAAAACATTAGTAGTATATCATAAAAATTGCGTGGATGGCCTCGGGGCAGCCGCTTCTTATAGTATGTTAGAAGAACTTGGCGTTAACATGATATATAAAGCCATTCAACATGGTGAACCAGCTAAAGAAGAGTTCATGAAAAATTTAACAGAAGATGAAAAAAAATGCACTGACTTAGTCTTTCTGGATTTTAGCTTAGATAAAACTCAAATTTTAGAAGTTTGTGATTGGTTTGAAAATGTTATGATTATAGATCATCATAAAACTTCCGAAGCTGATCTTCAAGGTTTAGAAAATATTACCAATTTAGATCTTATCTTCGATATGTCTAAATCAGGAGCAATGCTAACTTGGGAACACGTTAGAACAGAATTAGATGAAATTGGGGATATTATTCCATTTGAATTTATTCAATATATTCAGGATCGTGATCTTTGGGAATGGAAACTTTCACAATCGAAAGAATTTTCGGAAGGGTTACGAATGGCAATAGATCGTCAAAAAAATAAAATTTATAAGAAAAATATTTATTATTCTTCCGAAGAAGTAGAAATAAATGCTTTCTTAACGGTTTGCCAATATCTAGAATTAGAGAATATTATTGAAATTGGTAAAATTCTTTTGGAGAAAACAGAAAGTATGGTTAATTCCAAAATTAAAATAGACAAATTAAAATCTGTTTGGTTTGGAGATATAGAAGTACTTATGTTAAATGCTACTGAAAATATTTCCGAAATTGGAAATAATATATGTCTTAAATATCAAAAACCAGCATGTATGTATTTTATTCTAGAAACCGGTGAAGTAGTTTTTAGCCTTCGCAGCATAAACGATTTACCAGACGTTTCATTAATTGCCAAAGCTTATGGTGGTGGGGGTCATAGAAACGCATGCGGATTTAAAGGTGATTTAAATCTGTTAAGTACTTTATTATTAAACAAAGACTCAGTAAATGAAAACTAAATTTACCGAGGATGGGTTAATTATCAAACCAGATAAAATTATTAAAAAAAGATTTTATATTGGTGATGGGGTAGATAATGAAAAAGATTTCGCTAATCATGGATATGTACACGAAATAAAAAATAAGGAAGAAAAAAAACTTTTAAAAAAAAGAGGTTATATTTTCTTTAAAACTTACAAACGTGCTCAAAATTATAGATTAGCTGATATACTAGGAGGTTAAAATGACAATATCCGAAATAACTCTTAAAGATTTGCGTCGAATTAAAGGAAGATATTGGTATTCTTCTTTTAATGGAGTTAAAAATATTTTTTATATTATTCTTGATTGGAGAGATAATATTAAAGAAATAGAACCAGTAGATTTAAGAGAAATGTTAATTGATTTAAGTGATAAAGTACCATTTGGAAATAACTTTGTTTCCATAGTAGAATGTTTAAATTTAAATTATTCATTTGAATACGAAGCTAAATTACTTGATGAAGAATTAATGTATTCTTTTACATCTTAATTAAAGGAAAAATATGAAAAAAATATTGGTATTATGTTTATTAGTGGTTTCTACTTTTGCAGAAACTTCGTATGTTAAAGAAGTTACTTTAATAAATAAGAATATCGTTGACAGTTTTGGTTTGTGGTCAAGCACTGCGTATATATACACTTATTGTATTGATGGTTATGTTTGGCAAAGATACTCTCAAGGACGAGCTGGAAATTTAGTTCAGGTTTTTGAAAATAAGACATATAAAATAAATGATAAAACACTGATAATTTCTAAGGTAAAAACATGTCAATAGAAAAGGAAATAACGAAAAAAGAATTCGATATTTTAGTTGCTAAATATAACATAGCTGTTGAAAACAAAGAGAAATCTTTTATTTTTTTCGGAAATGAATTAGTAGTTGATTATGCTAAGTACTTAATAGAATACTTAGCGACAAAAAATTTAAAATAAAAAAAGGAAATGAAATGATATTCGAATTATATTTTGAAAGTACTTCAGAAGCAGAGAAAGCACAAATGTACCAAAAGCTTAGTAATCTTATTACGGAGTACATAACCGGAGAAAACTGGATAAAAATTGAATTACCAGATCTTGGTAAAAGTCCAGAGGATACATTAGGATCACTGATCGAGAACATTTGGGATGGTGATGATAAAGTTGTTTTCGATTTCGTTAGTCCTAGAATGATGACTCATATAACAATGTCTTTAAATTATCCAATTAAATTTACTGTATGGGATACGGATAAATTTAAAAAAATAGAATTATAAGGAAGTAAAATGTGTCAAATTATAGTAAAAGAATATACTAAACTTTTCAACGATAGTACCCAAATATTCAAATTTGAAGATGATTATTTAAATAATTTGGATGAGTTTGAAAAACTTTTAAGTATTAAAGGTGGTAATATTGGGTCAGATGAGGGTTATAGTGTTTTAATAATAATTCAGGGAGTTGATAAATTTAACTCTTCTAGATCACAAAATGTTTCTTACGATTTTAGTGCCAGTACATTTAAGGAAATTAAAAAAGATATTTTGAAAAATTTTAATAGTTTGTATCGTATTATTAATCCTCATAAAATTGTTTTCGGATTATTTAGTCGACAGCGTCCAGAAATGGAAGCAGGTGATGTAAATATAAGCCCATATTTTAATAATACCTTAGATAAAATATTTTTCGTACATGGAACTATTTCGAACGATACTGAAATAGTTAAAGAAATTGGTCAAATTATTACAGTAGATACCGAAATTTTTTCTTTTCTTAAAAAAAAAGATTTTAAAAAATTAGAAGGCTTATATAGTTACATTGAAATAGATCAGAATACTTTAGAAGTAAAAATGGTCGATAAAGGTATGGGTAAATATATTGGGTATCATAACGGTATTAAAACTTATAGCACTACTAATATTTTTACAAAGAGTGGTAGAAATTTAGCTATGGTTCCAAAAAAGAAAGCTTTAAAGAACAAGACCATTAGTCTTAAGATAGCTTTTAGTGGAGGAATGGATTCCGTTTTAAACGCGTATAAGATATTTTCTGATTTGGAAAAGAAATTAAATCGTGTCATTATGGATGATAATGATTACCAAATAGAAACCGAGTTAACTTATTTTGAGTACGGATGTAACGCTGAAAACGAAGAAATAACTTCAGCTAATAATTTTTTAGATTATTTAAAAGATAAAAAAATATTTAGAAGTTTAAATATTGATTTATATAGAGAAAATATTTCTGGAATTATAAATAATATTTCTGAAGTAGCTGGAGAAAAATCTAAATTATTAGATAAAGATGCTGTTGGAGATAAAGCCGAAACCGAAGATACTTTAGCTTATGTACCATTTAGAAATACCTTAATGGCTCAAATTTTAGTAGCTCAATCACAGAAAGAATTTGATTATTTGGAAGAGTATCCAAAAGATTATTTAATTATGGTTGGCCTTGGGTTAAATCTTAGTGATGGTCAAGTATATGGTGATAATAATATCGCTTGGTTAGAAAGTACTGAGAATATGTTAAAGTACGGTGGTAAACAATTCAATAATGTTAAATTACTTAGTCCATATATTAATCGCACTAAGATTAATATGTTAAAAGAATTTAAAAAAGAATTTGGAGAAGATACCCTTCGCGAATTACTTAATATTTCTTTTAGTTGTTATTATCCAGTTAATGGGGAAGCGTGTGGGGAATGTGGTAGTTGCTTACTTCGAAAAGAAGCGATACATCAAAATATAAAGGATTGATATGAGAGAATTAAAAATTCATAAAGTTGGTATTAGATTTGGTGATAATGATTTCAGCAAAACTTTTATAGCTTTTTTAAAAGCCGTTGGTTATTATCCAGATTTTAAAGAAGATACTACCGAAGGAATTAAGGACGCTCTCAATCATATTTATAATCTTTCTATTCTTGGTATGTATATAGCTGGACAAAATAGATTACAATATTCCAATGGATTGTCAATGTCAGAACATTTAGAGGAAGTTGAAAAGTATTTGGTTAAGGATGAAAAAAATCAAAAGCTTTTTTATATTAATGAAGAAGTGGATGAATTCTTAGAAAAATGCGAAGGAAATGATAATGGTGAATTTCATTATGTGGAAATTCTTTTAAATGATTTAGGTGAAGTTCAAGAACCTAAAGTTTATTCAATATAAGGAAAATAAATGTGTAAAAAAATAAAGACAGATAAGAAGGTAAAAACAAACGAAGATCGTTTATTACGTATACAACAGTTATGTGAAGATCATATTGGATCGGTTAGAAGCGTATCTTTAAAACTTAAAGGTACTGCTTGGACATGTACTTTAAAAATGGATCCAGATCAACATTTCGATATTATAGCTAGTACTGATGATGATCCAACAGTGGCTTGTAAAATGATTAAGAAACGATTAAAAAAAATAATTAATCGTTACAGCATCGTATAATAAATAAAAGGAAAAAAATGTCTAAAAATTTAATTAAAGAAATTAGATTTCTGTGTAAAGTAAAAAAATTTGATAAAATCAAAGCAAAGGATTATTTTCATAAAGTGGTTTGGTATTTTGATAAATATAAAATTACTAAGATAAATTCTCATGAGGGCAATCGTTATTATAAAACACTTTCTAAATTTTATGGTAAATCTGTAAAAGAAAATGAGTTCATTGATAAATCGGATGCCTTAAATGCTTTAGAAACTTGGGATCGTTTATGCGAATTTAAGATGTTTATTTATGCTAAACTTCCAAAAGTAAATGATCGTAAACTTTATTTGGAGCAAATAAAACTCATTCCAAAAAAAGGAAAAGAGGTTATTTTCTTTAGTACAGAAGCCGAAACAGAAGAACAATTAAAAGATAAAGACCTTTTAAATGAAATCGATGGAGTTAAGGTAATTAAAGAACTTGGTGAAGTTTCTTTATATGATATAGCAAAAGAAAAATTATATAAATAAGGACAATAAATGTTTCAATTTAGATATTCATTTAAAGAACAGGTTCGAGCAGTATTTTCCAATAAGATTAAATATTTAGATATTTGGGTTGGTCGTTTAGAAGACTTTGATAAAATAGAATTTTTCTTCTTTTGGTTAAAAATTACAATTCAAAAAAATAAAAATAAAAATAAAGAGACCAATCGTAAATGTACTTTTGGTCCAGATGGGAGTTATGTATGATAGATAACAGAGCATGGTTTATGAAATATAAGCCTAATAATATAGAGGAATTAGTATTTCCAAATACCTTAAATGGTAGTCCAGCAAAACCGGAAGATATCAAAGCAATGTTTTCAAATGCAGTAACTAATCAATTTATTCCAGGTAACGTGTTAAGCTATGGTCCTGGTGGTTTTGGGAAGAGTTCACTTGCTGATGTACTTGTTAAAAGTATTATCAAAGAACCAAAAGATTTTCATAGACTTGGTAAAGGTGTTGATGCTGTAGAGGAATTAAAAGCTTGGTTAGTTTCTAAACCTGGTAGAAGTAATCAAAAGATTGTTCTTATTGAGGAAGCTGATAAATTAAGTCCACAAGCACAGAATATGCTTAAAGACGGACTTATGGAAAAATATCAAAGTTATGTTTCTTTCATAGCAAATACAAACCACCCTCATAAATTAGATCCAGCATTAAGAACTCGTTTTAATATGCAGTTAAACTTTAAAGAAATTCAAGCCGAACAAGCATTTTATTATATTATTGGAGTTCTTGATAAAGAAGAAATTCAATATAATAGAGATTATGTTTGGGAATTTGTAAATAAACATATTCAAAAAGGGTTGAGAGTTCTTCTTAACAATATTGAAATAAATGTTAAAGATAAAGTACTTATGAATATTGGAGAATTAGAAAGTTCTAGTAATCACGAAGATTATATTTTTGATTTATTAAAATATCTTATAGGGTATGCCGAAGCTCAACCAAAAGAAAATCTTGCTAAAATTTTAGAAAATGTTGATAACGATCCACAATTTGCTCAATATTATAAGGCAATTCTTGATACGACTAAAAGCGATCTTAATTTAGATTACGATTATATTTTTAATATGTTACTAGATGAAAATTTTAGCATAGATATCAAAAACGTTATCATAGAGAACTATCAAGATATAGATAATAAAAAGTTCCCGAACTTACATTTAGTAAGTACTATTGGAAAACTTTTATTAAATATTTATCAACGTAAGGGAGGTATTCCGGAATAAGTTCCGGAATCATTTCCTGTCGTTAAAAAGAGGTAAAAGAGACGATATGAGAAGAAAAATAAAAAATGAAATAGATTTTATTTTAAATAGCTCTAAAAAAAATAATATAGTGTTTATGGAATTTATTGATTTATACCCAGAATTAAAAATGGAAGAATTTGAAAAATTCTTCAATGTTTATAAAAATAGAAACTATAAATATACAGAACATTTAAAAACCGATGTCGGAGCAATTTTTGATTTTTTCAGACGTGCTGAAACGAATAAAATTTTTAATATACAAAGATTTTTTAATATAGATACGAATGATTGGGATGATTCTGATTATGGGGAGTATTTTTTTAATCTCAGACACAATTGGAATAGTGTTTATGATAAAATTGGTGCTAAAAATATAAACTTATTTTGCAATATAAAAGATGTTCCAAAAATAAAAATTAAATTCGAAGGAGAATAGATGTGTTTTTTTACAGAACGTTTTGGTATTTATTTAAGTAGATGGCTACTCAGTGCATTCGTAATGATGATACCATTAGTATTAATAAATAAATATAGTTTAACCAAAAAGTTTGGAAAATATAAAGAATATATTGATTTGGTAATAGTTTCTATTATAGGAGCTTTTATATTTTACAACATCGATCAATACATATTTAAACATTAAAATAAAAAAGGAAAAAGCCGTGTTAAAGAAAAAAATAAATGAAAGTATAGATAAAGCAGAGGAAATGTTCAATTCTATTATTAAAGATATTGAAGAAAATAAACCAGAAATTTATTTAAAATTAGTAAGTCAAAATAGACATACTTATAGACCAGTATGGCGAGATGAAGTAATGGTTAACCGATCTCACGAAAAGGTTCTAGTTAAATTATTAAACTGGAAATAAAGTAAAGATATAAATAAATAAAGAAAAGTTTAAGAATAAAATATTGCACATTTACTTTAAAATAACTATATATGTGTATAGATATCTTATAATCAGAAAAGATACAATAAGATGAAAGAAGCTTATTATATCGGGTTACCGGTCAGGCATAGAGCAGTATGGCAGGTGGTATTAGGATTAATACATTATCAATAGTATATTGGTACAAGGGATTGTACTAGCGTAAAAGCAAGATATACAATAGATTGATAATGGGATTAATACTTAGTACTACTTGGCTTACTACCTCGAAGCAAGGCGCGGGACCATTTTATGCTTACTTAAATTAAAAAAGGAAAATAAATGAATTTAGAAAAACCATACTTAAATGAAGAAATTTGTTTTTTAGAATGGTTAATTATTTTTTCTGAAAAAACAGAAGGATACGAATTAGCTTATAAAAATTTTTTACATAATATTTCTTTATTATCCTCATATAAAAAAAAGAGATTATATAATAAAAATTTACACCCAACCCAATATATAAATTTACATGCTCATTGGAGTAAAACTCAGGAAGGATATAATTATTGGAAAATAGTAAATGATGAATGGAAAACTGTTTTATACGATATTGAAAATTATGAAGATCACCCGGAATATAACGTAAAAAAAATATTCTTTAATCATTTACCAAATACTAAAAAATTAAAAGTTAAATTCGAAGGAGATTAGGTGAGAGTAAATATAATAGAATGGTTAACTGATAAGTATAATTTTAATATTAATTTATTAAAAAAAGAAATAAAATTTTCACATATGCATAAAAATCTTGGCAATTATTCCAATAAAAAAAATTGTTCTGAGATTAATGGTCTAACGAGAAATAAGAACATAATTGACAGATTGTTTATATGGAATCATTCTGATAAAACGTTTTCTAGTAAATTTTTTATTATTGATCAAGATTGGAGATGTTTTTCTGAAATTAATAAATTGTTAGATGAGGATGTATATTACGATTTTAATTTTTTTAAAAAAGAAAAATTAAAAATCAAATTCGAAGGGAATTAAATAACTATTCATAGTGTCAACTAACCTACTATAGCCAGTTATTTCAAAAAGACAAAAAATTTTAAAACCTAAAATTTAAGAAATAGTTAAATTTTCAATCCTTTATAACACCGGAAAATAGGGGACTTGGTTTTTGATTTTAAGTTTATTTTAAAATCTGTTAGCTAGAGATTTTAAAAACAAACAACTATTAATAGTTAACTATTGATAGTTGTTTGAAATAAAAAGATATTAAATTTGATAAATAAAGGAAAATTATGAAAAGAAAAATAATAACATTATACGAATGGTTAATACAAAATTATTCGTATGATATAGCCAAAAGATTTACTTCGAATTTAAAGTATCGTAACTTTTGTTCCAAACTAGACATACCAGGTGGTGATAGTGTGGAATATATTAATTATTCTTTTGAGTGGGAAAGTACTCCAGAAGGCTATAATTTTTGGTCGTATGTTAATGAATCGTGGCTGAATTATATTAGTAGTTTAGAACGCTTAAAATTAGTTTTAGGAGTTAATTATGAAATTAGTTATGGTAAATTACCATTAAATAAAGAAACTAGTGGTTTAAATAATATAACCACTATTGTATTTAATTAAATAAAAAAGGAAATAAAATGTCTGAAAAAAAATATATATTTGTACTCCCAAGAGAAGTAGAAGATGGTTTAATGAAATTTGAGGAAGTAACTTTTAAAGGTATTGTTTATCAACAAAAATATTTAGAAATTACTAATTCTAGAATTGATCATGATTCGATGATGGAACTCCTTCGAAAAGGATATCCAGAGGACTGTTTTGAAGAATTTTTAGACCCAAAGGAAAAATTCAAAAAAAAAATTACTAAGTATGTTAATAATATTTTTGAAGCTCAAGAAACATACAAAAATATTATTATAAAAGTGTTTGGTAATAATAAAGAATTTTATTTACTTTATGATAAAAAAGATAAAGTTTTTTACAAGTATACTAATCTTAATCCAGTCCGAACCGGATTAGGTACTGGAAATGAAGAGGGATATCTATACAATTTTTTAAATAATCAGTATAATATTTTTGGTGAACATTTAGATATTAATGTATTTATACAACCAAAAGAAAATATGAAATTAATATTTACGAAAAAATATAAGTATTATATTACTTCTAAAAAATGCGTTTGTAAAACAACTGGTTCTGGGGCTGGACAAATTACCGGTTGGATTGATAAATTATCCGATGATAATAAATCAATTAATAAAAAATATAAAAAAATTGATTCGGTTAGATGTATAATTCCGGAAGTTATTAAAGAATTAACTACTGAGAAACATCCAATTAATCATTTAATTAAATCGGAGTATTAAGATGCTAGAAAGAAAAGATTTAGAAATATTAAAAGAGATTAATGGAAATACTCGTATAATATCGGATACTCATTTTTTTCATGATAGAGTTTTTCTTTTTGAAAGATCTAGATTAGATTTAGTTCTCGAACATCCAGAACTTCCAGAAAAGTTTATTAAAGTAATAAAAGATTTCTTGTATCAGGATACAGGAAGAACTCATAAAAAGTTAGAAAATATTTCTAAAGAATTAATTGAATATCATAATGATATGATAATTAGAAAATGGAATGATGTAATTAAAGACGAGGATCTTATTATATGTATGGGTGATTTTGCCTGGAAAGGTATCCAGGAAATTATACCAAAACTTAATGGTAAAAAAATATTAATTCTGGGTAATCATGATAGAAGTGGTTCAAATTCTTATCCAAATTTTACTGTAATTCGGGGACTGGTTAAAGTTCTATTTTTAGAAAATGGTAAAATGATTATAAGAGAAGTTCCTGGAAAAGATAAAGACGATTTATTCAGCACTTTAATTATTAATAATTCTATATTTAGTCATTATCCAATTTCGGAGTACGAAAAAGAAGTTTCTAGACGAGGAAAAAATGAAAATATAAATCTAAGAATCGATAAGTTAATTCATATTGTAAATAATGATAATACTATTAAATTTAATTTTCATGGTCATACACATTCTAGAAATATAAATCCGTTTGGAGAAAAATTTAATTTGAAATATTTTAATTGTTCATGTGAAAGAGTAAATTTTACTCCTAAAAAATTATCGGATTTTTTTATAGATAAAGACGATTTAGAAATATTCGAAGGAAATTAATATGGGAATTGTGAAAATATTTGTATATGGTTCTTTAAAAAATAATTTTGAAAATAATGATATTTTAAAGAAAATTGGTACATATAAGACAAAGGCTAAAACAGTTAAAAAATTTCCAATGGTTATTAATGATAAAAATGGTTTTGTAAAATTTCCATATTTACTAGATCAGGAAAACACTGGTTTATTTATTAATGGAGAAGTTTGGGAAATTCATCATACTAAATTAAAAGTATTGGATGATTTTGAATCTGAATTATTTAAACGTGGTATAATAAGCGTTATAGATGAAAATGATAAAATATATACAACACAAGTATATTTTAAGAACAAAATTATCGATTTTAAATATGAGGATTTAATTTATGAATGGACAGAATAAAAAAAAGGAAGAAAAATGTTAAAAGCACATGAGTTAATGTCTGGTAATGTTGATCATAATATGAGCGTAATCAAACTTATAAAATCTCGTAATTTTGATCAGGAAAGTAAACAGCTAATTATTAAAAGTTCCGGTACTACTATGAAAAAGAAGTACGGTGGGCCACAATTATATACTGTTAAAGTAGAGGGTCGAAATGGCGTACCAATAATTACACCAGATACCGAAGTACGGGTGTATTGCAATTGCCATGATTTTATTTTTAGAAGAGCGTATTGTTTAAATCAAGAAGGTTCTTTATTTATACCAGAAGGATTTGTAGACGCTCCACCAGAAACTACTAATCCAGATTGCCATAAAAAATATTGTAAACATATATCAGCAGCTTTAAAGTATCTTATCCAAACAGGTAGATAGATGATCAACGTGGATGGAGATTTACGAGGCCTAGTTGGAGAAAGAGAACACACGAACAATTTAAATGAATGGAAATTAAACTATAAATATAACCAAGTTAAAAAATGGTTTGCTTTAAGTTTCCCGACCTTTATAAAAATTTTTTCATTATTTAAATTATCATTTGTATATATAGCAGATTTTTTAAAATTATATCCACTATATATTTATTATAAATATTTTAAATATGGAATATTTCCAATATTTTATAAACCTTCGGGTGCCTTTAAGTATATTCATTTTTTCAAAGTTTTTCGAAATATATTTAAACTTAATCCGGTGCCAAGAGACGACTGGTTATTTTATACTCATTCTAATATTTATTTTTTTAAGATAGAATGGAATAATTTATCTAGATTAAACCAAATATCAATATTGTTGAATTATAATATAAGAAAAAAATTTAAAAATGAATTAATAGAAGACTATAAATATTTTCTTCATCGAGAAGATGGTCCAGCTAAAATTTCAAAAAAATTTTGTAAAATCTGGGCAATATTTGGAGAATATCACCGAGAAGATGGTCCAGCCGTCGAATGTAAATATCTAGGTTACCGCCAGTATTTTGTGCATGATAAATTGCACCGAGAAGATGGACCAGCATTGGAATATACAAACAATGTAAAAAAAAATCAATATTGGATAAATGGAAAAAAATTAAACAAAAGAGAATTTATATCAAAAACATTTAAATTAAATATTAAATTCGATTAAATTAAAAGGAATAAAATAAATAAGAAAGAATTAATATAGTAATATTAATATTTGAAGAATATTATATAAATTTAATATTAAAAAGTATTTATTTTAATTTTAGATTAGTCGATAAACCATAAAATAAAAACTAAATGTAGAGAAACAGTATTATAGATATAATAAATACAGTCTAAAATTCAAAGGAATTAAATGATTACATTAAATTTTAAAGAGTACGAGAGAGTGGATGAGTTACCCGAAGTAACCAATCCGGCAATATACACAAGTAATAAACACAATATCTTTAGCAAAGATTCATTATATTCCGAACAGATATTTGGACCATTGAAAAATTATAAATGCCAATGCGAAAAATTATTTGGAAGAATTAATGCTGGGGAAGTTTGTGATCTTTGTGGAGTTGAATGTGGATTAAGCGATAAACGTAATTCCCAATTTGCTAAAATATTATTACCCGAAGGTATATATATTATAAACCCAGATTTTAAAAATGCTTTGCAAGAGGTATTTGGTTTTAACGCTATAAAAAATTTATTAAATAAATTTCAATATAACGCTAATAAAGAAAATCCATATATTTATAGTCTCAGTAAAGAAAAATTATTGAGAACCTCAAAAATATCAGAAAAGGAAATTGGTAATTGTTTAGTTGATTTTCCAGTATTTGATATTAATTCATTAAGATTATTATTTAATTTTCTTAAAGATGAATTAAAATCTGAGTATTACTCGATAAATGAAGAAACCGGAGAAGTAATTGAACATCCAGTTACCGAAGAAGAAAAATTAGAGGAACGTTATAAATTTAGACATTTAATAACTGATAAAATTAATTATAAATATATCAAACATATTTTTATTAATTATATTTTAGTAACTCCTCCTGGTTCAAGACAGGTTATTAAAATTTCAAACGTAAAAATTATACCACATCCTATTTCAAAAGCTTATATAGAAATACTTAAAAATATTTCTAGAGGTACTAGTATTATGGATAATCTTTATAACGCTAATTCAGATTTCTTTGGAAATACGGTATATAAATACCAGCAATCAGTTGACGCTATTTATGATGAAATTCTTCAATTTAACTTTCAAAAAACTAAGAATTATGTTAGGGAATCATTGACTGGTAAAACAATTGAATTCTCTCAGAGAGCTGTAATTGTTCCTAATCCAGTTCTTAAACCTTATCAAATTGGTCTTCCGGAAGAAAGCGTTAAGAAATTATTCTTACCTGAGTTACTTAGATATTTATTTCTTAAGTATGAAGAAAACGAAATTGAAATTATAGAAAAAGAGGGGGAAGTTAAATTATTTAGTATAGTTGAATACATTCAATATGTATATGATAGTTTTGATAAAAACTTTGAAATAGCTATACCAGAAGATGATTTAAGTGATTTTCTTAAAAATTATATTTCTGATTTTAAAATGATTGTTGAAAGACAACCAAACTTATATAAGTGGAGTATGTCTGGATATATGTTAGCAAGAGCCTATGGGGATTCTAAAAACGAAATTATAGAAATACCGGAATTAGATGGATTATCGGATGATGAAAGATTATTGTATTTTGAAGCACTGCAAGAAGCTCCAGAATATGTTCGAAAAGGTATTTTAGAGAATAGACCAATGATGAAAATATTTCAAAATAATATGAAATTAGCAGTTACAAAAATTTATAGGGATAAGATAAAGGATATTTATGGAGAAACAACTAATTCTTAAAAAAATATCAAAATACCGATATCGTGGTAAAAATGGTAAGAAAAAAATTTATGAATATGAATGGGAGGAAAAAGAATGAAATTAATAGTTCTTGAAAAAATAAGTCCAACTGAAGTAAATCCATGTTTGGAAGAGATTGATTTTCCAAATATGGAATCATTTGAATCAAATATAGATGATTCTTGTCCGGATACTTATCTAAATATAAAAGAAGCTAAAGAACTTCGAGATGCATTGGATAAATTAATATCCGATATTGAATTGGTAGAATAATGAATATCGAGACCAAAAAATATTTTATAGAGACTTTTTCAAATGGAGATGGTATAACCATAACGGTTGATAAAAAATGGGCACTTGATAAAAAACATGATTTTTATTGGAATCCAATTACTAATATTCTTTTAATAGAATATATTTTTGGTAATAAAAGTAAAACAATAAAAACAACCTGTGAAAATTTTGGTTGTATAAATATAAAAGGAATAACATGACAGATGCTATTTATGTAATAGATGGAAAAGAATATCCATTTAGTATTAGAGAAAATCTCGAATTAAAATCAGGTCATTTATATTTAAATGATAAAAAAGTATTTGATACATTTAGACGAGGTAGTAATATTATAAACAATATTGTTACTTTTAATGATGTTGATATAACAAGTTACGGAAGAGAATTATTTAATATCCCAGAGGATTATAATAATCACTTCGTTAGAGTGAGTATAAGAGCTTAATATGAAACAGGACAATACTTTAAATAAATGGACACGCGAATTTATTTCGTGGAGTTTTATAATACTGGTCATTTATTTTTGGACGGTATCGTTGGCTATTTTATTTGGTTTAGTGATTATTTTTGGTATTCTTTTTTATGGAATATATAAATTATTCAATCATATTTTAAACTTCCAAAATTTTGAATTAGCCAGAAAAAATAAACCAAAATGGTTTATTTTTGGAAATAAACTCTATAATAAAATAGTGGATTATATAGAGCAAAAAGTTAAAGAAAAATCAAAAATTTCAAAAAATGAAATTATTTCGGCTATGGAGTTTTATGATTTTTATGAAATAGAAGAAGTTACTAAATATGAAATAAAATATAGATGGAAAGAAGTACAAAAAATATGCCATCCCGATTCTGGAATTAGACCAAACGTTGAGAAAAGTCAATTGGCTAATAAGTATAAAGATATATTATTAGAGGCGGTAAAACAACGAAATGATTAACAATATAAACCATAATAAAAAAAGATTGTTGAATTTAATACCTGATGATAAATTAGAAAATTTTATTAAATTTACAGATCGTAATGGGGACTTTGTTCCACGATATTTAAAATTAATTAAAAATGATTGTGATTTAGTTCAGGAAATTAAATTATATTGGGATGAAAATATTAGTTGGTTAGATGATGAAATATTTAATAATATATATAATGATCTTTTTCAATTGAAATGTATATGTTATTTTTTTGAGTACTCGTTAGACGATTTACAATGTAATAATAAAATATGTGAAAATTTAGTTTGGCTTAAACATAATATTCCTGAGAGTTATTGTTCTAGTAATTGTAGAAAAGTGATGAGATAAAAAGGAGAGTAAGTGAACTACACCTTTGAAAAATATTTTGATAAACGTGGAATATTAAATTCCAGTTTATTAAAAAATATAACAATTGAGGAAAAAGAAACGGTTGAAAATTATTTTACCGAATTAAAATTAAATGAAATTCAAGATATAAAAACTGATATCCGTTCAAAAGTTTCATTTTATTTAAATCAATATTCTAAAGATGATTTACAATGTAAAGGAGACAATTGTAATAAAATGGTAAATTTAGCTAATTCTCGTCCTGGAAGTTTCTGTAGTTTAAATTGCAAAAAGGGAAGTTCTTATTTAGCTAATATTGGTAAAGAAAAATTCTCAGATGCAAGTAGATATAAACAAACCGAGACTAAGTTAAAAAAACTCTATGGAGAAAATGCCAAGTATCTATTAAATAAGGAATTATTTATAAAAGAATTTTTAATAGAAAAGGATGGGACTAATGAGTGCGATTATACAAAAATAGAAAATATTCTTGGTATAAAAAAAGGAACTGCTCAAAAATATATAAGAAGGTTTGGGTTGGATGTAAAGACAACCCTTGGTAATCCTGGAACAACCGAACAAGTAATACAGGATATTTTAAATAATAGTATAAAAGCAACTATTTTAAAAAATAGTCGCAAAATACTTTCTAATGGAACTGAATTAGATTTTTACTTACCAGATTATAATTTTGCTATAGAAACTAATGGAGTATATTGGCATAGTTATGGAGGAGAAGATAATAAACAACATCAGTTATCAAGACATTCTATTAAGGTAGAGGAATCTTATAAAAAAAATATTCATTTATTTCAAATAAATGAAAATGAATTATCAGATGAAAATTTAAAAAGTATATGGGAATCTAAAATATTATTAAAATTAGGTTTATTTTCAAGAAAAATATTTGCTCGAAAATGTAAAATAAAAGAAATTTCCTCTAAAATAGCCAAACAATTTTTAGAGGAAAATCATTTACAAGGGTATGCATATTCTAATATTAAATTAGGATTATATTTTGAAAACGAATTAGTTTCCATTATGACGTTTGGAAAACCTCGATTTAATAAGAAAATTGATTGGGAATTAATTCGGTCAGCTTCTTTAAAAAATACCTTAATTGTTGGTGGAGCTAGTAAACTATTTAAATATTTTATTAGACACTATAATCCTAGAAATATATTAACATATGGTAATTGTAGATGGGTAAATAAAAATAATATTTATGATATCCTTAATTTTTCTTTTATTGAAAAAACTAAACCAAGTTATTATTATTTTAAACCATCCGATTGGAAATTACATATGATACATAGGAGTCAGTTTCAAAAACATAAACTAAAAAACTTGGAAGAATTTAAAGAAAATTATTCGGATGATTTGACGGAAGAAGAAATTGTTTTAAATAGCGGCTATAGAAAAATCTGGGATGCAGGACATCTTAAATATATTTGGACAAAGGAAAATTAATGGAAATACGAAAAAATAGAGTAATGGAGTTATCTAACTTAACATCAGTGCTTCACAACCATGATTATGATGGTGATAATGTTATTGCAGCGGCTTTACATTCCGAAGAAGCAAAGCACGATTTTGCACATATGTTTGTAAATAACAATATTGAATTTGAACAAAGAGATTCGTTATTATTTGATTTCGAACATGAAGCTATATATGCTAGTTATATGTATACAAAAGTGGCATATCAAAATATAGGATATAATTTTGATACTGATTTTGGAGAAAATGCTTTAGCTTTGGGAGAAATAGAAGTAATTGTAAAAGACTTCGCTGAACTTAGAGAAAAATATATAAATTTCGATAGTATTAAAGAAAATAATTTAGTAATATCAATTGATAATTTAGATATAACTCTTACTTTATCTGATTGGTTAATTAATAGATGTTTACATCCTGCCGATTGGGACGAAACCTCAGATGACTTTATCATTTACCATAGTTTTGAAATTTTAAATAAAAAAAATCTTACTAAATTACTGTGGAGATTTTATAAAGATTTGAAAGCGAATGGTAGATCAGACGAATTATGGAATCTTGGACATGAATTAGATAAATTTTTAATGGAGATTGGGACAACTATAGATTATTGTAACCCTAGTTTTAATTTAAATGACTTTGCTGTAAATTCTGAAAAAATTACAGAATATAAAAAGAATCTTATTCAGAACGAACCGTATTTAGCTTTTCATCAAAATATGGTACTATTCGAAGATTATGTTGGACCAGAAGTTAAAAAGAATCCAGATAATATTCTTCATCGTGTTTCAGATTCTGGAGCAAGATTGAAATCAGTTCAATTATTAAAAGCAGCGAGTAATACGGGAATTCCTACCAATATCTATGGTAAAGCTATTCCAAGAAATATCGAGCATTCCTTGCTTGATGGTTTAACTCAAAAAGAATATTATGAAACTGGAGATAGTGCAAGATTAGCATTAATGCAGAGACAAGATAGTATTCCTAGAGGTGGCGAACTTCAAAGAAAATTTTTCTTCAGTACTGGTATTTTACATTTTGAATATGATATTGAAGATTGTCAAGCTGAAGTTCCAATAGATGAACGTAAAACAATAGATATCGAAATTAAAGATAAGGATCATCTTAAATCATTAAATCATCGTTGGTTTATAAATGAAGAAACAAAAAAAGATTTTTATATCGATATAGAAACAGAGTGTAAAGATTGGAGAGATTATTTTAGTGAAATGATTGGACAAAGTTGGAGAATGTATTCACCGCGAAAATGTCAAGTACCGACATTCGGTATTTGTAAAAAATGTTTTGGTAAGAAAACTCCTACTTCTAAACATGTTGGAGCAAGTCTTGGTAGTTATATAGCAGAGGGTATTATTCAATCTGTTCTTAGAGCGCACCACTTTGGTGGAGCTTTTATTACGGAATTAAATTATAAAGTTTTAGATATTTTAAAAGATTCTAAAATTATAGCTAAACCAGATGAAACCATAATTGAAACAGCTAAGGAAAATACAGAAGTACTTATAGAATATTTATTTACTAAATATAACGAAAGTGATTTAGAAATAACTACAACTGATTATAAAGATACTGAAAAAGGAGAATATACTTCGTTAGTATTAAAAGTAATTAACTTACCATATAATGATGACTCTGTAAAAATTCTTACCAGTATTGTATCACTTATAGATAAAAATAGAAAAGATGACAAATTTATAGTTCCTAGTGAAATCTATAATTCTTTAGTAGAAGTAATTACACAAAATGATTTACTTAGTGTTTATTTTGAAATGATTCTTAGTCTTATTTTTTATGACGAAGATGGTAATATATGTAAGTATTCTGATAAACCAGCAACTACACAAATTGCTTTAAAAAATATTATTGAAAAACTTGATCCAAAATTATCAATATTTTATAATTTTAGTAATAGAGCCATTGCTAATGTTTATAAAAATGAAAATTCTAGTACTGATGGAACCGGACATATGTACAATGAACTACTAGAGATGTATTATTAGTACTTCTTTCAATGATTTAGATATTCTTTTAAAAATGGTATCTCCGGAAGGTTCATTAAATGATAGAATATCGATGCTTAAAAATGTAGATATGGAACAGGCAACACAAGAACAAAGACGAATTATGCTAGATATGGCTATTGATATAATACAAAAAGATCCAGTTTCTTTTTTAGGAAAACCTGAAATAAAAAAAGGGAAAATTGATATTAAGTTCGATAGCTAAAGATAGTTAACTATTCATAGTGGTACTATGAATAGTTATTTAAATAAAAAAAGGATTATATATGGGAGAGAACATATATTTTATGGATTATATTATACACCATTTTTCAAATTTAGAGGTTTTAAGAAGAATTTTAATTGAAGGAGGCGATTATAATAATAATATAACATTAGAACAGATATTTGAAAAGGTTAATAATAATTCGGATATTGGTGAAATTTTTAATACTCATATAAATTGGAGTAATAAATATGAAAGATTGGGTTTTATAAAATCAATTGAATTACACGCAGTCCACAGGGAATGGAGAAGTATTGTTGGAAAATGTAAAAACGATGGTGGTAAAATACTTTTTAAAAAAAACATATATAAGTTAAAAATTAAATTTGACTAATTAAAAACCAAAGGATAAGAAATGGTATTTAGAATTACAAATTATTGTAATATGGGATGCATGCATTGTATGCAAGATAGCACTACTAAGGGTAAGCATGCTACAATGGAAATTATAGATAAAATGATTAGATTTGCTGAATTAGCGCCCCTAACGACTACTATTCAATTAAGTGGTGGTGAACCGACAGAACATCCGGAATTTATTAAAATTCTTAAAAAAGTTTTAAAAGCTTTTAGTCCAAGACCAATTACTATTATTACGAATGGTGATGGTTTTTATAATAAGGAACAATTAAAAAAAGTTTTAAAACTTATGCAAAAATATCCAAATCTTTTAATTCAACTTACATCAGTAAAAGGAATTTATAAAGATCATGATGAAAGAGTTAAGTTTCTAAATAAAAAATTTGATAAAATTAAAAAAAAATATGGAGATGATGTAGAAAGTCGTATGGTATTATGTGAAACTTTGGATCATGGTATTATACCAGTTGGTAGAGCTTTAAAAAATATTGATAAGATAAAAGAAGTTTCTTTTATCGCTCAGCGAAAAAGCCCCGCATGTTTTAATATGTATAATTCATTAAGTGAGTATAATGGAGAATTATTTAAAGCCATCGATTATGTTAAAACTCATAGTTTGACTAGTTTTTGTAAGCCATTGATTAAAGAGGATGGTAAAGTAGTTTTTGGAGAATATGATGCATGCAGTACTATTATAGATTTGGCCGAAATTTCTATAGAAAATATGGAAAATATGAATAGTATGAAAGTAGATATTAGCCAAGTGCTTGGACCATGTAGAAGTTGCGTAAATAATCAAAATATGGAATCGGTTATAGACCAATACCTATATAAATTTAAACAACCCGAAAAAATTTTAAATATTAAAGATAAAACTAAATTAGAAGCTTTGGAGGCAATTAAAAAATTAAAAGGAGATTAAATGCAGGATGGTGGAATAGATCGATCCAAATTTTTTGATATTTATCAGCAATGGTCCAATCTTATAAATAATAATGATATTGATCAAAATGGTGGGGTAATCGCTTCGAATAAAAATGGAAGAATGTATTCGGAACATACGATAAAAAAAATGATATTAAATAGTACATATGGTTCAGGTATTGGAATAAATACTAGTACCATTAGACCAACTTCTTCAATACGATCTTATAATAGAGGGTTAAGTCCAAATTTTATAGCACTAGATGAGGTTGAAATAACTCCAGAAACATCTGACTTAAATCAATTTATTTCTATCGAATTTAAATTACCCGAGAGTTTATTATCGGATAAATCAGAAAAACCAAAGAAATTAAAAATTAATTTTGAGGAGGATGCATATGAATGATTATACAAATTTAGATGAATCAGATACCTCTAAAATATTAGAAGGTATTATAGACAGTGTTCAAAATAAAGTAAATTTCTTAAATTTTGAAACATATCGAGGAGAGTGGGATAATAACTGGTTTAATGAAAATAATGATTATGGTATTAAAACTATGTATTATAAAAAAATGTATTGGAAGAGCGATGAAAATAGGGTTAAAAAACCAACCAAATTAAAGGACATGATTTCACCTGGTATTAATTTTGAGGAGGATGCAATATGAACCCGGAATATCCAGGAGAAAATTATTATGGTATAAATAGTATATCTAAAGTTATTTCTGCAAGATTAATTTCTGAAAAACAACAGATTAAAATATTAGAGGAATCTTTAAAAAAAAGAAAAAATAAAAAATTGGATGTTAAATTCGAAGGAGATTAAATGGATGTAGGTGGTGTAGGTTTTGGAGCGTTAATTATATACGCTTGGAGAAAAGATATAGAGGAATACCTAGTTAGAGTAGGAAGAAGAATTCTAGATAAGAATTTTAATCCAAGTATAAATAATGAGGAGAATTAATGAACTTAGTAAGTTTCAGTAAATACGACACAAGAGAAGATAATGAAGAATTATTAATTAAAGAATTTAGAAAACATGATTTAGGTAAATTAGAGGTAATTTTAATAGATCTATTTTCAAAGATTCACGAACTTAATCCAGATTATAATTTTACATTAACTAAGGAGGATGTTCAACCAGGGTATATAAATAAAGATAATTCGTTTATGGATAATTATATTGTCACCCAACGATATAAAGAATTCGATAATAAAATCGAAATTTATGTACCAAAGTTAATAAAAGATAATTTCTTTATTTTAAATAATATGGTTTATGTACCATTGTTATTTTTAGAAAAAGCCCCTATTGATAGAATAGACGTTGAATCAGATAAAGAGCAAAAAATATTTGCTAATATTAACCCAGTTTATAACTTTACTTTTATTTTTAATGATGAAAAGATAATTCAATTTAAAAATAAAAAAATAGATATGCTTTTATTTTTAAAAATATTTTTTAATAAAGATGAAGAATATTTGGAATATTTGGCAGAGCATGGATTAATACATAAGAAAACTGGAGAAAATCCATTTAGATTTACAAAAGAAGAATTAAAGAAAGTAATTGATTTCTTTGGTTTTCATAAAACCGATTTCTTTTATGAGGTCTTTGAAAAAGAAGGAACTATAACAGATTTCTTCGACAAGTTTTTAATGCTTGAATACTACAGAGATATTTTTGATAATTATTATGGAGTGCGAACACTTCCAGAAATATTTAAAAAAATTATTGAGTTGTATTTAAATGAAACTCCAATTGATATGGCCGATCCAGATAATAGAAGAATTGTTCTTTTGGAATATTTAGTCAGACCAGTTTTTGAAATTTACGTAAGATTACTTTATGGAGCGATTGATAAAGCTAATCAAAACTTTTTGGCAAGTATGAATAAAAACAGTATTATGACAAAAGGTTTCAATAAGAATTTACACCGAGGTAACTTATATGATTTAAGTCTTCCTTACCCATCTTCATTAATACATAAGATATCTCAAGATATTAGTATTATTACGGATGGTCGTTTACCAAAATCATGGACTGAGAATCATCCAAAAACCTTTGGAAAGATTTGTCCAATTTCGGTTTCAGCTGATAAAACAGCATTGAATTTAGTACTCACTAGTACTACAAAAGTTAATTTATTTGGGAAAATATTATGACACGTTGGGAAAATATTATGACACGTTGGGAAAATATTATGACACGTTGGGAAAAGATTAAAGCATTTATAAGTTCGGATACCTATAATAAAGCAATGGTTTGGTATATGTTTATAATTGGTACTTTTATTTTAGTATCTACCGAAACTAATTTTGAGTATGGGTTAGTAATTTTTAATTATTTATTAGGTTTTTTATTATGGTATATATTAATATTAGCAGGACGAAGTAGGAATTCATTACAAAGATTATTAAACTATATTAATATTTATAATACTTTACCACCAGAATCAATTACGGAAAAAGAAAAAGAATTATACAATATTGAAAAAAGGTTATTAATAGAAAACTACACCTGTTTATTTAATAGACATGATGTAATTGTATATTGTGTTACTAATCCTGGAACAGAGTTAGCTAAATATTTTGAAAGGAATAATGAAATTTTAAACATATATTTTTTTAAAGATAAATTTATAGTGATAACAGATTCTGAAGAATTATATACATTTAAAAAACAATTCGAAAAGGAAGTAAAAATATGAATGAGTTGGATATTTTTCAAAGCACCCGTGAAAAAATAAATATCTTCTTAGATTTTGAATTGTTCGATTCCGAAGAATCTTTAGATCAAACGGAAAGATATATGTATATAGGAGAATACTTAATACATTTATCAGATGATCCAAAGGATATTTATATGGATTTTGTCTTAGCCGAAGCAAAGATTCCCGATCCAGAAATCGAAGAAAAAGAAATACCAGTATTTGAAAAAATACAATTAAGTTATTTAGATATGCAATCTAAAATTAATTGGTATAAAGAACATGTTATAAAACAAACTTGTCAATTATTTGAGGAGATTTATATACATGAAGATAATATTCAAAGAAATATTAAAAAGATAGGATATCTTAGTAAAATACAAACGGTCCTAGATGAAGAAAAATTTAATAAAATGAAAAGGAGATAAAATGAATCAATTATATACTGGGGAAATAACCGCGTGTTATTTAAATATGTCTAAGCAAAATAAAGAGTACTCCGTCGGGTACATTAGCTTACCGGATGAAACTGGAACTTTTCAAACTTATAAGTTCTTAGTTTTTAAATCGGATATAGTATCTAAAATTAAAGATTTTGGACCAGAAAATTTAAAAGGTAAAACTATTGGATTAGTTGGAGTATTTGCACAGAATACTTATAATGGAACAACGGAATTTCAATTAACGGTACATGATATTCAATTAGAAAATGCAGTTGTACCAGCAGAACAGATTCCGACGAATCAACCAACTACACAACAACCACAAATGGGAATACCTGAACCAGTGAATGAGTTAAATATTCCAACTGTACCAACGTTCTAATCCTTCGAGGATTAGAAAAAATAAATAAAAAAGGATCAATATGACACACACAAAAAATATTATAAAATATTTGGACAATATTAAAAATTCGAATAGAACTACTAGAAAAAAAACTATTTTATTACAATTATATAAATTAGATAAAAAAAATATTACTAGATTTTTTCAATATATTTATAGTCCATATATAATTTTTAATATTACGCATCCAAAAGAAGAAGATTTATCAATAATTGACGATTATTTTAAAATACCTGTAAACGATTTAGGTACTTTATTAAATAGAATTGAGGACTTATTTCTAGTTAAAAAATTACGTGGAAACGCTGGTAAAAAAGCATTGATACAACTTCACGATTCATGTAATCAAGATATAAAGGTATTTCTTAAAATGATTTTGGATAGAGATCTAGATATTGGATTAGGAGTACGATTAATTAATCAAGTTATCCCAAAATGTATTCCAACTGCAGATTATATGGGAGCCGTCGGATTTAATGGTTTCATCGACTTAATTAATAGAGTAAGTTCATATCAAAACATAGAACATATGAATGATAACGAAATATTTGGATTAGCTCAAGAAAAAGCCGATGGTTTATTTGCATTTGCTAATTTAAGTACTGGGCAATTTATTAGCCGTAGACTAAAAGAAATTATGTTCCAAGATAAAAAAATTTTAAAACAACTTAAAGATTTTAGAATATTTTTGGAAAAAAATAATTTCATTTCTAAAAAAGATATTATAACGTTACATGGTGAACTAACCGTGGATGGTTATCCAAACCGTCTAGAAGCAAATGGTATTTTTAAAGCTTTAACTACTTTAAATATTAAAGAAAAAGAAAATCCAAAAGAACTTAAGAAATACAAGGATGAGTTTAAAAAGGTTTTTGGTATTTCTGATGCCGAAATGAGAAAAAAAATTAGATATACCATTTGGGATCTTACTACCAATCATGATTTTTCAGCTCAGCCGGATAATGGTTCTCGTTTTTATAAATTAGAAAATGCTTTGAATTCTTTTAAAGAAGTTAATACTGGCGAATTAATTCAATTGATAAATACAAAAACTATTTCGAAATCTAATTTTGAAACAGTAATTGATTTTTTCGAAGAACAATTGCGAGAAGGAAAAGAAGGTATTATCTTTAAAGTTACTAAAGCTCCTTTTGAAATAGGACATTCGGTAAATTGTATTAAATTTAAAAATATTTTTGATTTTGATTTACGAGTAGTTGGTTTCGAAGAAGGTAAAAGAAAAGATACGTTAGGAGCGTTGGTTTGCGAATCCGAAGATGGTTTAGTTAAGACTAATTTGTCCGGAATTGATAAAGATCTTAAAAAAGAGATTTGGGAAAATCAAGAAAGATATTTAGGTAAAATTTGCGAAGGCGAAGCAAATGATATTACTAAATCGGATAAAAATGAATATTATAGTTTAATGCATCCTCGTTTTATTACATTTAGAGATGATAAAACAGAAGCCGATAATTTAAATAAAATTATGCGTTCTAGAGATTCTTTTAAAATGATTTATAAATTAAGAGAAGATTTGAGAAAGGCAGTTGACGAAAAAAAGTTATTCTGTGAAGATTGTAGTATATAATAAGGAACATAAATGAGTAATATTAATCAAGATGAGAAAGACGTAGTTTTATTTAGTCCAGTCGTTGAAGTGTTTTGTCCATTCGCATCGAGTGTCGATGCGTCTAGACTCAATATGGAAAATAAGCAAATGGGGCAATTGGTTATTTCTAATAAAACAGAAACCCCATTTATTATAGATAAAAATTATAAAGATTTAACAACTGTTCAATCACCGTATCAAGAAATTGCTGAAGATGATGGAATAGTTATTTTTAGAAAAGATGAACTACTTATTATTTATTATACTACTAAAAAGAATATGGAATTAAAACATATTCCAATGTATAAAAAATTAATTAATAATAGTCTTTCGTTAAAATATTGTGTTACTGAAGGAACGTCTTTTAAAAAGAATGATGTTCTTTTTGATTACAGTAATTATATTCCAGAAAGTCAACTACCCAGAGTTGGTTACCGAGCCGATATTTTATTTAGTACTTTCTTTGGATTTAATGCCGATGATGCAATCGCTATTTCAGAAAGCTTTGCTAAGAAAACTGAAATTGAATACAGTGAAAAGATTTTTATACCAATTACTAAATTCATGAAGTTTATTAAAAATAAAAAAAGTGAATCTTATTTTCCATTAATTGGTGAAACTTTAGATGATACTGATAAAATAGCTAAGTACTATAATATTGATATGGAAGATTTCTTCTTAACTGAATTAATTAATATTGATGAAAGTACTGAGTCTAAGTATTATACCAAAGGCATTGAAGGTATTAAAAATGGAAAAATTGAAAGAATTAAAGTTCACAAATTAACCAACGATTCTTTTAATGATAAAAGAAAAGAGTATTTTTATACTTCGGAACTTATAACAGAACTCGAGTATTATTATAATATTCAACTTAAAGATATAGAAAATCTTCGTTTAAAATTTAGATCTCTTGGTTTAAAAGAAGAAGATGTTGAGGAATATGTTAATAATATAGAATCTCAATATTTTCAAATGAAAAACCCAAGTAAAATTATGATAGAAGAATTTAGTATGAGATACAATACTGATCCAGAATTTTTAGATTATATAGTAGAGCTTGATATTTCATATGTTACTGGAACTACTAAAGGAGATAAATTTAGTAATCTTTATGCCGGTAAAGGAACGGTTGCTTTAATAGTGCCGGATGAACTTATGCCTAAAAACCCGGATACTAAATTACCATTCGATGTGGTATTTAACCCACTTGGTATCTTTGGTCGTAATAACTGGGGGAGTATCTACGAATTAAATCTAAGTAAAATTATTAGAGATGTTGAAAGATCTGATAATAAAACAAGATTAGAAAAACTTAAGTACATAAACGAAACTTTTATTAAATACACGGACGAAGATTATTACAATACCGTTTCACATATGTTATCCGATGATAAGGTATTCCAAACACTTTGTGAAAATATCGATAAAGATGGTCTTTATTTATTTTTTAGTAATTTTGCTAATATTCCATATTACGAATTTATGAAAATTGTAAATGATTACGAAGATTTATTTAAAGTAAATATTACTTCTAAAAAAGATATTACTTTTACTGGAGCATTTACTACTTATTTAAGAGCTTTCCTAAATTTAGAAAATACTATTTTTAGAAAGAATGATATTAAAAGTTATTATGAAACTACTGCTAATTTACAATACGGTGAAAATTATTTAATCAAATTGTATCACACTAGTAACTCAAAATATAATGCGGTATCATTTGCTAATAATTATAGTAAAACTACTGGGCAACCAGCTAAAGGTAGAAAAGTGGAAGGTGGTCAACATTTAAGTTGGCAAAGTACAGCTTCATTATTATCACATAGACATAATAATGCCGTACTAAAAGAATTATATACTTTTAAATCCGATTCTCAAGAAGATAAGGAAACTTTCTTAATGAAAATTATTAAAGATGGTAAATACAATATGAAGCAAAAATACCAAAGTGTTACTAAAAAAACTATTAACACTGCTTTAAAAATAATTGGTATGGAATTTACTTAGGAGCCGAGGCTCCTAAGTATTCATGTCTTTAAAATAAGGACATGAAACTATAGATATCTTAATATCAGATAAATATAAACTACGGTTTATATTTATCATTTTTTCTTTATTTTTAGTAAAAAAATAAAAAATTAAATTAAAAAAAGGAGACGTAATGTCTACACAAGAATTAAATTCAACACCAACTTCGGAGTTCGAGGATGGAATAAATGAACAAGAAAGAATAAGAAGAGAAGAAGTAAATGAGGCAGAGATTAATATTGGCCAACGTATTATCCAACGAAATGTACAAGGTGATCAAATAACGCCTGACAATAGTGTTAGAACTGAAGAAGTGGCCGATAGAAGTTTAACGCGAGAAGAAGGTTTAACAGTTGACGCAGCCTATAGAGATAGAGATTATTCTGAATCACGACAAGTAAGTATTTCGGAAGAAGATATTATAGCAAAGATTAAGGATTTTGAAAGAGATATCTATACTTATGATGAAAGCGTTTCTTTATTTCAAAATCAAGAACGAGGTAAAGCTAAAATTCAAGAAATGGGTCAATACTTAAGACCATTTGGTGAACTCACTCCAAGAATTCTTGAAGCAGTAAAACGTATTAATATTAATCGTATTAAACCACCACGTAATTCAATTATGGTTAATAATTTACTTACTTCTAAAGTTCAATCAGCTAAAATTTCTGGAGATTCATATATGAGTATTTTTAAAGCTCAAAAATATCTTTTAAATATTCAGCAGGATATTACCGAGATTAAAAACTTCTTTTATGTGATTGATAAAAATAACGCGAGTATTCTTCTTAAAAATTTTAAAGATAATAAACAGGCGTTAATTAATATTATCGTTGGTTTAGTAAAAATCGCGTTTGCTTATAAAAGCATTACTATTAAATACGAAAGAAGTTACGATTTGATTTATAAAAATCAAACATTCGATAATGTAGTATTTGATTTTGATTCTTATAAAGCTTTTGGAGATTACGTATTTCTTAAAAAAATTGTAACCGATATACAAAGCGAAGATGGAGAAATTGAGCAAAATATAAATATTGTTAAAATTAGATTGCTTTCTGAAGATTTTAAAAGAGTTGATCTTAAAGTAAAAAATGAAAACGCAAGAAGTACTGAAAATATGGTAGTTGCCGAAGTACCAGAGGAATTTGAATTAGAAGTATTTGAATCTAAAGACTACGAATCAGCTGAAAATTTAGAATTCTCAAAAGAGATACTAGAAGCATTTATTAAAAATGATGAATTCAAAAATAAAATTTTTGATTTTATCAATGGGGCATTTTTAATTTATCCAGAGATTTTAGAACATCTCCCTGAGAATATAATTCTTAAAAGAGAAGATTTTAAAATTTTTGATTATTTAGAATCCCAAAATAATTCGCAGGTGGTTTAATTTAAGTAAAGGAGATAACATGATCGATATCAGATTATGTTCATCATATGAACAAGCCGTAAATGTTTCGAAAACTATGACTGATGTCGTAGCTATAGAAACGGAATATGGAGATGAATATTTCGGTAAGAAAGATGGAGCAGTTTTAGAACTACTCCATCATGGAAAATTATCGGATAATAAACCAGCAAGCACTATTTTAATTCCTAATAATTATGAAAATGTTAATTATAAATATAATAATTTTATAATTAGTCATATTGATTTAGATACTGTATTTGGAATTATGTGGGCAGGAGGTTATCTAAAAAATACTAAAACTGCTAGAGTAATTAGCGAATTAGTTGGATATTTAGATATAAACGGATTTTATAAATTCAAAAATGAATTACTTGATTATAATAATCCAGATCATATTAAACTTTTAGCGATTACAAGTTTAATTAATTTTTGGAAAATTAATCTAAATAGTTTATCGAAAGATATTCATAAGTTAATACTTCGTATTAGAGATTATATTATTCTTGGTGTTCCAGAAAGTATTAAAAAATATCTTTTACAAGGAATTAATGAAAATGATTTTTTAAAAGAAATTACCGAATTGGAGTTAAGTATTCCAAAAATACTAGTAACTTATATTAGTAATACCTCCGTAACAGACCGTTATTTAAATAATGGTTTGGAATATGATATGATATTACAATATAATACTGGTAGCAATAGCATTACTTTAGCTTGTCAAAACGAAGAACTGGCCAAAAAATATTTTGGATCAAATGGAGTTATAGAACCATTACAAGCATTCTTTGGTAAGAAAGCGGGTGGTCATAAAAGTATTGGTGGTTCACCAAGAGGAAAAAAATTACAAATAGAATATCTAGAAGCTTTTTTAAAGTTTTTAAAAAGAAATTATTTTAACATATAGGAAATTTTATGGAATACAATATAAATTTTAATTACAGTAAAGATACTTTAAAATTCTTTAGACTTATTTCAAAATATGGTATTAGTCCAGTTGATTGGGTAGATCAAATGAAACCATATAAACAAGGTTGGGGAAGTTATAAACCACAACATAGGAATCCAGAATGGACACCAGAAGAATTTTTTGACAAAGCTCCTAAAAAAATTTGGGCCTTATCATCATTTTATATTTCATCTGGAAGATTTGATACGAAAACTATTATACAAATCAATAATGAATGGAAAAAAGAAATAAGTTCGTTAAATATACCTAGAAATAGTAAATTGAATATAATATTCGATACCTAATACAAACATATATTATAAAGGAGGAAACATGATAATACAAAGAATAAAAAAAGATTGCCGAATAAAATTATACAGATTAAAATATACAAATATAGGCATCAATGAAAAAATTCCTTCGTACTTAGGCAAAACTGGTAAAATTAAAGAAAATTACAAAAATTTAAATTTTTGTGCTAATAATGTTTTAATTGAAATGGAGGATGGTTTTTCATTCTGGGTATCATATAAAGATTTAATTGATTTATCAATTGGAGTAAATATGACGTTTAATGAAATACAAAAAATTTTAAATGGTATTCACTCAGGACAAGATACCGTAAAAATGGCTTTAAATATTTATTATGATTTTTTAAAAGGTGTTCCTGAAAAGGAAATAGCTAGTAAATATAAGATAGATATATGTTTAATACCAGAAATATATTTTTTATTTAAAAATTACTAAAGGAGTGATATGGAAGATATTAGAGATATTGGGGTTAAAGCAGCAGAACACCATAATGAAATATTCGTAATAGATTTTATTAGTACTATTGAAAAACATCCAAATTTACTTTACGCAGATACTGATAGTTCGTATAATTATTTTAAAGTACCTTTTAATAAGTACGATGATATACATAGAACCGTCGATTATTCTCAAAAAGTGGCTAAGGATTGTAATATTAAATACAGAAATGTTTTTGATACTATTCTAAAAGAAAGAGCTAATATAGATCCAAAATGGAATTATATGGATTTTAAATCGGAAGTAATTGCTACTCGTGGTTTTTTTAATACTAAAAAATTCTATGCTTTGGCCAAGATTTGGATGGAAGGAACTTTTTACGAAGATTTAGAAATTAAAAAAACTGGTGGTCAAATACTTAAAGCAGATACGTCTGTAGTTACATTAGGCTTTTTAAAAGAAATTTATAATGTATTAACGATTCAAGTAGAATTTGATACTTTAGAAAAAATTAGATATCAGATTTACACGATTATAAAAAAGAAATATATTGATTTAATTACACAAAACATTAATGATTTTAATTTTAAAGAATTCGTTATTCCAAAAAAATGGCCAACTAAAGCGACTAAAACAGTTCCTACTCATATTCAAGGAGCAATGTTTTATAATCTTATTTTTGATGATCAATTAAGACCGGGTGATAGTTTATTAATGGTTCCGGTAATTATTAATAAAAATTTGGTATATAAAAAATATCAACATTATCAACGAAGTCCTTATCAATTACCAAATGATTTTATAAAAGATAAATTAAATATTATTTCTTTCCCATCGGATTTAGAATTTACAGACGAGAAAAAACAGGAAATTATTTTAAAATTACAACAACTTGATATACGTATAGATTTTGATAGAATTCTTAATTTTAATATAGATATGAAGTTAGCTGCTTTTGATAAATTATTTCCCAAAGGTGTATAAATGAGACCAGAAGATTTAGTTGGAATACCATATCCAAAAAAGGAAATCGAGAATTTTTTATATCGAAAATCATTAAAACATTATCAATTTTATAATGTTGATTTTAACCCTAATGCTTATGCGTTCCATAATTTTAAACGATTGGGTTATGAAGAGGCAGCTTATGATAAAAAAGTTCTTAATAAGACTTATTATGATATTGAAGTATTTATTGAACCAGGTGTTTTCCCAGATTCGGAAACGGCAGATAGACCAATAAATGCTATAGCGGTATACAATAATATGACTAATATTAGCACTATTTATTATTTAAAGCAAGTGCAGGTAGTGGAGAGTGGGCGATTGGTAACACATACTCCAAAAATTAACGATCAAAATCAATTACAACAATTGGTAGAAGAAGGTTATAAAAAGTTATGTGACGATGATCCAAATTATATAGTACCAGATTTAAAAATAAAAGTACTTGGTTTTGATTCGGAAGTTGATTTATTAAGAACTTTTTTTAGAGATCGTTTAATGGAGGAAACTTTATTTTTAATCGGTTTTAATAGTAATCTTTTTGATAATCCATATATATTTAACAGATTTATAAATCTTACTAATAAAGAGGATACTGCAAATTATGTTTCCCAATTTGGAGAATTATCGAATAATGGTAAATATTTTAAATTGCCCGATTATTTATTAATAGATTTATTGGAAATGTATAAACCCGTTGATCAAGGTGGAGGAGGATTTGGTAAGTCTTTACCAAATTTTAAACTTCAGACAATTATTCAAAAAGAATTAAAAATGTCTAAATTAGATTTGCCCGGTGGCTTTAATGAAAATTATTTAGGAAATTTACCTAATTATCTATTGTATAATATGATAGATGTTATTCCAATTTTTAAATTGGATACTAAGTTACAATTCCTAGAGTTACAATGGTCATTAAATTCTTATAATAATAGTATTATGTCTGCTACTACTGGTGGTAGATCGTTAATGTACACTTTTAGAAATAATCTTCATTATGTTATGAATGATCAATTACTGAGATATACTAAATTAAATAAAGAGATTCATTTCGAGGTTTAATATGGATTCACGAAAATATTCCTTAGAAAAAATTAAAAATTGTATAAACAATTTTCAAAAATTAGATAAATATTATTATTGTATTAATAAGTATTGGTATGATCAATATTATAAAAATCTTAGTACTAAAATGATAATTTTATGTCCAATACATGGTATAGTTATTCAAAAAATTGGAAGCGCCGTTGCTGGAAAGGGATGTAGATATTGTGCTAAAAATGCAAAATTAACTTTCGAAGATTTAAAAAATCGTTTAACTACTAAATACACTTATCCAGATTTTTCTAAAATCTGGTTTGATAATAATTATAGTAGTACTCAAAAAACAAAATTAAAAATTATTTGTCCAATACATGGAGAATTTTTACAAACGGTTTTTGCTCATATAAATGGTTCTGGGTGCCCAAAATGCTCTGAATCTAAAGGAGAAAGAAAAGTTAGAGAATTTCTAGAATCCAAGAATATTAAGTACTCTCAAGAAGTTAAACTCTTTGATAATTATAGATTTGATTTTTATTTAGAGGATTTAAATACTGTCATTGAGTACGATGGTAGACAACATTATGAAAGTGATTCTTATTTTGGAGGTTTAGAAGGATTCTTAAAGACTCAAGAACGTGATAAAATTAAAACTGAGTATTGTATTAAAAACGATATAAGAATTATTCGAATAGGATATTTTGAAGACATTGAAGAAGTTTTAAACAAAGAAGCTTATTTCAAGGTTTAAATCTTTAAAGGAGGATTAAATGAAAATAGGAAAAATGGATTTTTTTACTGGAAAATTCGATGGTGTATTAAGCACTAAAGAAACCATTAATGATAACCGAATTACTACTTGGATAGGAGTAATAGATAATTACGAATATAAAATTTACGTTTTTTTATTCTTACGGGTACTTGTTCGTAAAAAAATGGATTCTAATTATGTTTGGTAATATTATTAGATTCTTTAGTAATTTAAAATATTATTATAATTTTTTAAAAGAAGATAAAGATAATGATTTTATTTATATAAATAAATTACTCTTATTGAAATTAAAAAAGATGGAATTAATTTGGGGTACCGAAACTAATTACGTCGGTGATTATAATGATAAAGAAAAACTCAAAGAATTAATTCAGGAGTTAGAAAAAGTTATTGAATTTCAAGAAATATCCGAAGATGAACGAGAAAATAAAAAACGCAATTTTAAAATTTATGGTAAACTTGGAAATTTTTTACCTAAGCTTTGGAATTAGGAGATTAATATGTTACCGTGGTATAAACTCATATCAAGTGGGGGTAGATATTCGACCATTGAGGAAATTCGATTAAGTGAGGTAAGAGATAAATTAGTAAAGATAGAGTTATTTACTTTATCTGAGTTAATAAAAATATATCCTAATTTTAAAAAAGCTGGTGAATATATTATTTTTGGAGAAGATTTATTCTTTAATTATAAAAATTATGCCTTATTCGAAAACGATCGAGGCTTTGGTGGAGAAGGTAGTATAACTACTTTTACTACTATTCAAGAATACGATATAATACGTGGAAATACTTTTCAATTATGTACTTTTTTAAAGTATCCATTTGAAGATATGTATATTCAATCCGGAATATATATTTATAATTGGATGGTAAAAAGTATTTCTATTTATCCGGCGATACAGGTAAATAATAGAAGAGTTGAATCTTCTAGACCAAGATTAAGATCAGTAATTGATTGTTTGGTTAATCGAAGGATAAAATTAGTTAAGGATAAATCATTTTATCCTAAAATGTTAAAATATAGAACCGAACCAGTTATAGAAACCGAGGAAGGTTTTATATTTAATTGGTAAGAAAGGAGAATATGTGGGAAACGAAATACAAAAAGTATATATTAAAGAACAGACATTATTTAATGGAGCAGTTGATATTAAAGAAGCTTTAGTTGAACGTGATTTAGAAGATGTTTTAGTTGTTGGTATTGCTAGAGGTGGTTTAAACTTAGCCCAGATGTTATCATATGGACTAAATTGTTCAGTAGAAACAATAAGTATTCAATTACGTGATTGTAAAACTGAAAATGATCCAGAAGCATTATATCATAAAATTTTCAATTATTTTAGTACATTGATTAACGAACGTACTTATAAAAATATTATTTTTACAGATGATTTAATTGATTCTGGAGAAACAATTGACTTAATTAAAACAGTTTTTAAAGATGTTTTAAAAATAAATAAAAATGAGACTAATTTAAATATTCATTTTGCAGTTTCTTTTATGGATAAAAACTATCTTCAAAAATTAAAAGAAGAAACTTTTACTGATCAAGAACTCATGTTTAGTTATTATTATGGAAATCTTAAACCTGAAGGTTGGCTAGTTTTTCCTTGGGATATTATATAATGAATACGAATGGTAGTTATTATAGATATTATAATCAAACTACAAATAAGGCAAAAATATGAGATATTCATTAGAACATGAAAAAGAAGCGAATGATAAAAAAAAATTACATTTTGGAACATTAAGCAATATGCCAACTATTAGTGAATGGTTTGTTTCTCTCGAAGGAGAAGGAAACAGTATTGGCGAACCAAGTCTTTATATTAGACTTAATGGTTGTTATTCAGCAAAATGCTCTTGGTGTGATTCTAAATATTCTTGGTATTCCGATGAAGGACAAGAATTAGAAAAACTTGGTAAAGAGATTAAGGCCGAGATTAAAGATAAAGAAATTAAAAGACTTACTATTACTGGTGGTGAACCATTACATTTTATAGCAAGTCTTAATAAAATTATCGATTGGTTAGCTGATAATGATATTCATTTTGATTTCATTGGTATTGAAAGTAATGGTAATCTTTTACAAGATAAAAAAATTGTAATGGAAACTATTAAAACTTTTAATATTATTGAAAGACAATGTGGAACTTTACCAACCTTAACTATTAGTCCAAAATTAGATGCGGAAGCTTGTTATGGTGGGGAATTATCCCAAGATCAAGTTTGGGATATGTATACTAAAGTTATTGATAATTGTATGAATTATTTTAATAAAAGTCATTTGTATTTTAAATTTGTGTGGGAAGCAGATAAAAAAAATCTAGATAATCTTATTTTTATTAACAGATTAAAAGGATTTAATCTTGGTAGAAAACATATTATGCTAATGCCTTGGACGCCTGATGAACCACATGGTAAAGATATAGAACTTTGGAAAAATTCTCAACATACTGCTTCCAGAGAGGCGCTTAAACTAGGTATTAAATATTCACCAAGATTACATATAGATATCGAAATGGATTAAAGGATAGAGAATGGCAGATGCTCCAAAATCTATAAATTATTCCAATTATAGTTTAAATATTGAAATAAAACCAGATAGTACCTTACCTACAGTTAATAAAGTAAATTTAACAAACTGTAGTATTTTTTCTGGTGCTAGAATTCAATCATTTCGAGTTGCTAAAAATTGTTACGATACTAATTTTATTCCAATTAATAGATTAATACTTACTGATATCAACGAACAGGAATTTTTTAATTTATCGAATATGTTGGTATTGTTAGAAATAACTTTAGTTATAAATGGAAAAAGTATTTATAAAAATATTTATAAAATAACGAAAGCCGAAGAAATATCAGCGGTTAGTCAAACTGGTACTGGTGACAATGCTATGGTTTTATTATTAGATTCCTATTTGACTTCAGGATTAAAAAATGATAATAATTTCTATAGTATTTCTAAACTTAATAAACCTAATTTTTATAATATGGATATTTTTCATAGTATGAATGAATTGGCCATAAAAAAATATGGAAATAGTTTAGGTATCAGTAATAGTATATCCAATAAAAGCATATCTACATTTAATAATTATATATTTAATCCAAATACCTCAAATTTAGATAATTATTTTGAATTAGTATATGTAAATAAAGTGTCCCTAGATCCAATTATATTTGGTTTTGATGAATTTTTTTCATCTGTTTCGGATACTGTTAATACTCCATCTGTTACTACTGGTACAATAACGGAATTAATATTAGCAGATTTATTGGATATAGATGATATAAGTTATGTAAATAATTACGTTAGTAATTTTTTAAAAGATACTTCTTATAAAATATCCAACGCACAATTTATAGAACCTTATTATAGTGTTAAATTTATTAAGGATAAATTGCAATCTGTTTACAGATATAAAAATTTATTTACTAATAATGTTGATGAATTACCTCCTTTAATAAATACTGGATTAATACTAGATAAAAGCGATGCTTTACCAAGTGTATCGTATGCTACTTCACCAATATCTAATTATTACGAGGATGAAGGAAATTTATCTATTAATGATGTACAAGCGATTCGAGAAAATATCTTAAAATTTTTGAAATTAAATCCAAAAATATATAGAATATATATTGATAAAGCGCCAGTAGATATTTTTAAACTTGGTAGAAAAATAAATATTGGAAATTTACAAGGTAATTCGATTACGGTTGCTGCCGAAATCGAATTCAATTATGAACCAGATATTGCTTTAGAACCAGGAGAAGTACAAAATACTTCAAATCACGTTTGTTCTGGATCAGTTTATGTTTTAAATTGGAATAAAGATGAAAATACCACATTGGTATAATTCAGTTCTTGGCCGAAGCCGAGAACTTTAAATATAAAAGGAAAAATAAAATGTTACATACAAAAATTAAGGATCTATTATTAACAAAGGTTCCTAATATTACAAACTTTTTAAAAGATATGGAATTACCATTATCTTATTTAGGTATTAGATATTTCTTATCTGGGAAACAAGATAAAATTGGAGAAAAGGGCTTAGATAAAATCATAGATAAACTTGGTTATGAAATGATTTTAGTTCCAGTAAAAACAGCGGAAGACAGACAAGAAGCTATAGAATTACAAAATAAATTTGTAGTTGATTTTGATCAATATCTAGATAAATTTAAAGGCGATAGAAAAACAACACGAAGAACTTCAGAAAATACTGGACCAATGGCAATAGAAGGTATTTTAACTGATTTAGATACATCTCGTCCAACTACTGACGACGGTATAGTTATTGATTTAGGAATTACTACCGACGATTTATTTTAAAGGATCGAAATGAATTTATTAAATATTCTCGAAGAAAATGAACATGAAGCGTCTAAAGAAGAAATAAGAAAGCATAATATAATAATTAATTTAGTTAAACGATTATACCATGATTTGGATATTTATTCAAAATCCCTTATTTATATTTGGCAAGACGATAACCGTATCAAAATTAATATGGATGGTGGTCAAGAAACTTTTCATATTAAAAATGGTACAAAATATTTTCACAGTGCTAGTGTTACTACGGAAACTCTAGTTCTAAGAGAACATATTGAAAACCAAATAAAAGAGTTTTTGAAAATAAGAGGATTGGAAATATATGGTTTTTATATGGATCCGAGAAAAATTATTTTTAAAATAAAAGCTTTTAAAAAGGTGGATTTGGAAAAATGTCTTTATTAACGTATTCTAAAAATCAAGTAAAAGAATATCAAAAAAAATACAATGTAAAATTTCAAAACGAATTTCCTGAGGATTTTTTAAGAGGTATCTATGCTTTTAAAAATGAACCAGTAAATATTCACAATAATATAAAACATGAAATTTTATATAATAGTATTCTTAATATGTTTAATTATAATTTTTGGCCAAAGAATGGTATTAATTATGCTAGAAGTAAAGAATTAAATGATCTTTTAATATCAAGAATATATCCAGAAATTGATTTATTACTAACTGATAGAAAACTGTTTTTAAAAAAACTAAAAACGGTTTTATTATTAAAAAATTTTAAAATGATTGATTGGTATATCGAGGATGTAAATAAATTATTTATTATTGATACTACTGATTTCGAAAAAGATTTATACAAAATCGAATTTGAACTTGGTCAATTAAAATTTGTAAATAGATCATCGGCTGATTATAAGTTAAATTATTTAAGCATATATAGAAGATACTATAAATTTTTAAAAAGATATTTTAGTAGTTATGGACAGGATAAATTTCAAAAACGTGAAATACTTGCTTGGAATTTAATTACTGAAAATATTGGATTAGATAGATCCAAGTTATTGGAAATCGATAAATGTTTTATTCCAATTGATTATAGAATACCTAGTATTTTAAAACATGCCAGAGTATTAAAACTTCCAATTCAATTTGATAAATATTTTCTTAATAAAGAAATATTATCAGCAGAAGATGAAAAAGTTTTAAGATGTTTTACTTATTTAACTTTACAAAAGTTAAAAAAAAATCTTAAACGGTTTGGAAATGGACTTACAGATTATGAATTAGATAAAACTTTATTTAATATGTATTCTCAATATCGAAATGTTTATGGCGAAAGCCATTTCAAATATAATACAACGGCTTATTAAAGGAAAATAAAATGAGAAAAGTAGAAGATTTACCAGAAATTAAAAGTGGTTTAAATTGGGCAAATGATAAAAAAGTATATACTATTATCGAAGTAAATGAAGATGAAGTACAACACTTAGTAAATAAACCGGGTAAAAGTGCTAAAATAAAAACAAAACATATCGATAAGATTATAAAAATGTTATTAAAGGCTACTGATATTTTTTCGGAAACTTCGGAAAATAAAAAAATTCAAATAAAGGGTGTTTTAATTAATGTCCGAGAATTAACTTTAAGAGACTTACCTCTAAAGCAAATGTTATCAGATGGAACTGAATCAATTTACTGTTTTTCGTTAAATGGTAAAGAAGGTAAAATGCTAATTGGTAAAACTAGAATGGATACTAATCCTATATGGATGAGCTTAGAAAATACTTTCAAAATAGTAGATGAAGATTTTCTTATAGGTATTTCCAAAGGTTCTGTTGATTTCGAATCGAATGATACTGAAAAAGATATGCGTAAAAAAGCATTAGAAGCTATTAAAAATCTTAAGAATAAATAGATCTAACGATCTATTTATTCCTGTCGTTAAATTAATGTCTTGGCCGAAGCCAAAAAATAAAAAAAATTTAAATAAAAAACTTAAATAAAAAAGGAAGTCCAAATGGCAACAATTATCTCAAATACTAATACAACTAATATCTTAACTATGGCTAAATCAGGAGCAACCTCTTTAGATGCTTTACTTCAAGAAGCAGTTCAAAGTTCAGGAAGTGCTACAAGTACATCTGGAACATCTGGAACATCATCTGATTCTGGTACTAGTAATACTGATTCTGGTATTTCAATTAGTACTGCCGATACAGCTAGTATTCAAGCAACTGCTAAATCAGGAGCATCTTCTTTAGATGCTTTACTTCAAGAAGCAGTTCAAAGTTCAGGAAGTGCTACAAGTACATCTGGAACATCATCTGATTCTGGTACTAGTAATACTGATTCTGGTATTTCAATTAGTACTGCCGATACAACTAGTATTCAAGCAACTGCTAAATCAGGAGCATCTTCTTTAGATGCTTTACTTCAAGAAGCAGTTCAAAGTTCAGGAAGTGCTACAAGTACATCTGGAACATCTGGAACATCATCTGATTCTGGTACTAGTAATACTGATTCTGGTATTTCAATTAGTACTGCCGATACAGCTAGTATTCAAGCAACTGCTAAATCAGGAGCATCTTCTTTAGATGCTTTACTTCAAGAAGCAGTTCAAAGTTCAGGAAGTGCTACAAGTACATCTGGAACATCTGGAACATCATCTGATTCTGGTACTAGTAATACTGATTCTGGTATTTCAATTAGTACTGCCGATACAGCTAGTATTCAAGCAACTGCTAAATCAGGTAAATAAAAGTCAACTGGAGATAGTTAACTATCAATAGTTAACTATTGATAGTTTTTACAAAATAAATAAAAAAATAACTTAAATAAAAAAGGCAATTAAATGGCAAACAATACTACAGTAAATGTAATGGAAAAAATCCAAGAAGAAATTAGACACCGTTATGCAGATTCAAGCATTATTAAACATGCGTTGGATAATGACGTAATTAGTAAATTAGGTAAAAGTAATTTTAGATTACTTAAAAGATTTACGACATATATGAATCCTAATCTTCTTATTCTTAACCCAAGTCTTACAAATACTTTTCCAATTTCTTATAATGGTAATAAAAGCAAAACAATTTATTTTAATGATACTATAAAACAATATTGTACTGATATTATTGGATACGATCCAACAACTCCAGAGGGAAAAGCCAAGGTACACGAATTACTAGATTCAATTGCTCAGAAAAATCTTAAAATATGTGTAGTTGGTTATGGTGGTGCAATGATTAACTTTTTATGGAATACTTATCTTCTTGCTTTCATAAGTTCGTATAACGATCCAATTTTCGAAGAAATTATAATTTTTGAAAAAGATAGTATTAGTCTTACAAATATTCTTAGAATTAGTAAACCAGTTATTCTAGATTCGTTTCTAAATATTCATTGTAATGATGATGGATCCCTTCCAAAGATTAGACTTATTAAAGAAGAGTTTCAACTTACTAAAAAGATGGGTCTCTTTAAAAGATATCTAGAAGATGAAAAAGAAGTAAAACAATTAGTAAAAGATGGATTTGTATTTATTGGTGCTCCAAATTTCGAAGCTCGTGTTCTTTTGAATAACGCTCCCTTTTATTTCTTAGGGCATGCGAACAATGAATTAGAAATTTTCTATCAACCATTAGTAAATACAGAGTTAACTTTTGAAAGCTATGGTAGTATCGATGTTCCAGTGCTTCTAGCTAATCTTGCCGTAGGTACTATTAAAATGTTAGAAATCTTTAACGAAATTCCAATACAAGGTAAAAAGAATTTACCAAAACCAACTCATATACAAAGTGAAAGTTTATTTAGAGTTGATTATGGTGAAGTGTATTCCTTATATCCGGAAGAGTCCACCGAGGAAACCTCAGAAAATGTTGAAAGAAGTAATACGGAACCAGATTGGTAAACCGTATTAAAAATAAAAATAAAGAAAAAGTTATATTAAGACCGAAGTCTTAATATAACTTAAAATAAAAATAAAAATAAAAAAAATATTAAATAAAAAAGGAAAAATATGAAAGCAATTAGCGTATTTCATTTAGCAATTAAAGAAGAAGTAAAAGATATTATCGAATCGGAAACTCAAATAGTTGAGGAATCTGATAATGCCTATGGAGATAACGATGGAAATCTTTATTTCCCATTAAGTTCAGACGATATTTTACGAGATAACGATGCCATTTTTAGATATGATGGTTCTGTAACTTCTTCGGTAAGTTCTCATTCAAGTAAAAATAAATTAAGAGATAAATTAAAATCTCAAATTAAATCGATAAAGTATGATTTATCAAAAAATTTCGATATTATGGCATTTTTAGAAAATGTTCATAATGTTCCAGAAATTTATGGAGTGCTTATTAAATCAGATTCTCGCACCCAGTATTTAATTAATCCATTGCATCCCTTAACCGCATTAGCGATTAAACTTGGACAAATTAAAATTCCCGAAAAAGGAACTATTATTATCTACGAATATAATTACGATTCTATGAATTCGAGTGAAATAGATGCTACCACTGTTGATAAGGGGTATAATATAAACTATGAAAAATCTTGGGTTTCTTATATTTCACAATCAAAATATTTTATCAATACCGAAACAGTACAGAGAAATCTAAATCAAAATTTAGATACATATTTTACAGAACTTGAATTTTTAAGCACGTTGGAGCAAATTGATCAATTTGCTCCATTACAATTTAAAGAGGATGTTGTAAGCTCAACTATTCCAAAAGCTTTAATGGTACCTCTTCAAATGATTGTAGATAGTATAGCTACTCCATATTACGGAATGATTCTTTTAAAGAATCCAACCCGAAGTAATTCTGTTGGTTATAATACGGGAATAATGATTTCTGGTAATATAGATCATAGACATGGCTCCGATTATATTATGGGAGATGGTGCTGGTAAAATTTGTACAGGAAGTCTTCCAAAAGAACGTGCTAGTGGTTGGTTAACTTTAAATAGAGTTTACTTGAGTAGTATGTGGTTTGATGGTATTTTGACAAACAATAATAAAAAATGGATTAGTATGGCAACAACCGCTAAAAAAATAGCATGTGATTTTTATAAAGTTCCTACTAAAGAAGAAGCCGCTGAAAGTCAAGAAACTGAATCAACTTCAACAGGAGAATCAAATGGAGAATGGTAATATTCCAACAGCAGTTGCAGAAGGCGTAGTAATTCATAATAGTAATCTCATTATTGATAAAAAAGTTATTCGAAATACCGTTTTACTAATGAAGGTATGGAATGATATATTTAATAAATTAAATATATTAGATAAAAAATATGATATAAACAATATTCTTAAAACGAATAATGATTTATTACATAATTTGGATTTTGGTAATTTAACTACTACATTAAAAGAATGTTTAAATGATTTAAACATTAATTTAATTTTAAATTAAAGGAGATTTATGGTAGAAGTAGCATTAGATAAAGATACTTTTTTAAGATATAATAAAACGTTAGTTCATGAGGAAATGATTATTTTAAAAATTATTCCACCGGAAAAAACATTTAAAGAAGAAGAACTTAACGATGAAGAACTTAATGAAAGAAACGAAATCGATAATAATTTTAATATTGACGCACTGGTACTTTTAGAAAACACTATTCTAAAAGTACCTTTCGAATTTCATGGGAAAAATACAAAAACATTTCAAGTTCCAAATCAGGTAGAGGAAATTAAAAAAATTTATCAAAGTTATTTAGTAACTCTTCATGAATATAGTTTAAGATCAGATACTTTATCCGAAGATGAAAAATTGGTCTTAGGTCTTTTAAAAGGTAGAATAGCTTTTTATTCAAATATGATTAAGCAATTAGATTTGCTTTCACAAATTAATTTATAAGGAATTATTATGGAAATTTTAGAACAACTGCAAAAAGACTTTGCAAAACTTGAGACTATTGAAATAGACCTCCTGACACAAATGGAAAAACATTTGGAATTATCGCATAAAGTAGATAGTTACATCGCTGATAAAATGGATACCGAATCTAGAACATCACAGGAGAAACAAGTACTTGCCCTTAGATCAACAGATGAAAATTTTAATAATGAAGTTCTTGAAATGAATTTAGCTAAACATAGAATTGATTTATTAAAAAATCAACTTTCTATTGTTAGTACGAGACAACGTTTAGCAGATACTATTAATAGATATGCCGGAACACCTAATTTAATAGAGGGATAAATATGCAGTATATACCAGTAACAGGACTAAGTCCAGTTTCCGAAGTAAAAAATATTATTATTAATCACTTTAACGCCGCTTTAATTAGTATTGCGGAACCAACCACTTCCCGTGGTTGGAGTATTCATCAAGTTTATCGACAGATGGATAAACTTTTTAAAAATTTTAATGAAATCACTGATCCAAATTTGAAAACATTATTGTTAGATAGTGGTGGTTTCCAAATTCTTATGGGGTATATTTCTAAAAATAGACTTCGGGAATATATAGATACCTATCACTTTCTTCTAAAGAAATTTCATAACAATTTTGAAAATGAAAATATTGAAACTTTGATATTTTCATTAGACGTTCTTAATAAAAATTTATCAAAAGATGAAATTTTTAAATATAATAAACATAGTATTGAATCTAGTTTAAAAATATTTGAAAAATTTCCAAAACTTAGAGATAAACAATTATTTATTGTTCAGAGTAGATTTCCGGAAACATTAGAAATTTGGAAAAAGATTATGGAAGATAATAAAGTATTTGATATTTATTCAAGATATTCTTTTGGAGGTTTAGTAGGTCTTAAAAAAGAGACAAATGCCAAATTTAATCATTTTACTCCAATGTTATTCTGGTTAATGGGTTATGCGAAATATCTTGGAAAAGATGGTGTAATTAAACATGTACATATGTTGGGACAAAGTTCTAGATTAGCTATTATTACGGCTGTAATTTTAGAAGAAATAGTAGGTTTTGAAATTACAATGGATTCGAGCGAAATCTTAAGATTTAGTCCGATACAGGCAAAGCTTCCATTAATATATAGAAATGCCTTAAATGATAATGAATTCGAAATGGCTAGAGATATAGATCATTTAGCAATTATGTTAGAAAACAACGTTTCATTAAAAAAAGTTGATTATAATATAGAAGAAGCATTAGAAACTTTGAAAAAAACTGGAAAAGTTTCTAATCCGGACTTTGTAGAAATAGTTTGTCAAGGGGTTGAAAGTACATTAGCATTTGCTAATAAATTCCGGGATGATAATATGGATAAAATTCAAGATCGAAGTATTTTAGATTGGACAATACAAGATTTACAATTATACAATCCTATTTTTAAACAAGGTCGGTTAGCTCAAGAATTAGTAAATAATTTTAGATTAGCTAAAAAAGGATTAAAGCATTATGAAGATGGAACTTTTGAAGAGTACCATCAAGAAGTACATGCTTTAATTGAAGATTATTATAAATAGTTAATTAGATATTATTTCCATAAGGAAATAATATGCGTAAATTATCCCAAGAAGAAGTTATAACTAGATGTAAAAAAATTCATCCAAATTATGATTATTCTAAATCGGTATATATTAACCGTCGTACTAAAATGGAAATTATTTGTCCAGTACATGGTAGTTTTTGGCAGCGGCCAAATATGCATTTAAATGGTTCCGGGTGTCCCAGATGTTCCGGACGGATTAAAACCACTTTTGAAATTATAGATAACTTTAATAAAATTCATAAAAATAAATACGATTATTCAAAAATGAATTATAAAGGTTCCATGAAAGAAATTGAAATTATTTGCAGGATTGATAAACATGGTAGTTTTTTCCAAACTCCAAATAGTCATTTAAAAAGTGGTTGCCCTAGATGCGGCGGAACTAAAAAATTATCAAAAACCGAATGGATTGAAAAAGCTAAATTAAAACATGGTTTAAAATATAATTATACTAAGGTAGAATATATAAATAGTATGTCAAAAGTTGAAATTATCTGTCCAAAGCATGGGAGTTTTTTCCAAATTGCTATTAACCATATTAATCGTCAGGCTTCTGGTTGTCCGGAGTGCGTTAGAAAATCAATTTACGAACATATAGATGATTTCAATAAGGCGCATTTTAATAAATTTAAATACATCGAAGAAACTTTTGTAAATGTTGATACTAAAATGGAAATTATTTGTCCGGTACATGGTAGTTTTTGGCAATTACCAAGTAATCATAAATCTGGAGCAGGTTGCCCAATATGTTCTCAATCAAAAGGGGAAAGAAAAATATTAAATTTTTTAAAAGAAAATAATATAGTTTTCTTTTCCGAATATCGTTTTAAAGATTGTAAATATAAAAATACACTTCCATTTGATTTTTATTTACCAGATTATAATCTGTTGATAGAGTATGATGGAGAACAGCATTTTAAACCAATAAAGTGTTTTGGTGGCGAGAAAGAATTTAAATTAAGACGATTAAAAGATAATATAAAAACAAAGTATGCCATTAAAAATAATATATTGTTAGTGCGTTTAAGTTATCTAGATTTAGATATAATTAATGATATATTAAAAGGATTATTATAGATAGCTAAAGATAGTTAACTATTCATAGTACGACTATGAATAGTTTTCTCAATAAATATAAAAAGGAAGACCATACCTTTTAAATTAATTGGCCGAAGCCAAAATACTAAAAGTCTATATACAGATAATATAGATATATTTTGGTATAGTTAAAAATTCTTGGCCGAAGCCAGAATTAAACGTTTAATTTAAAGGAAATACAAATGGCAGTAAATACAAATCTCCAAGTGAATCAAGTTCTTATTCAATGGCCTTTCTTAGAAAGAGTAAATGAAACATCAAACAAGTTTAGTTTCGAATGTGTAATCCCAATGGATCATCCACAAGCTCAAGAAATTATAGATACTTGTAATAATACTTGGGCTCAGGTTTCTGGTGGTACTAATAATCCACAAAGTATGGGATATACCGTATTCCAACCAGGCGATCTTTCCAGAATTGCTCAAGCTCTTCATCCAATGGTAGATCCTTCTAAGAGTCATGTGATTTTTAAAGGTGTTCAAAATGCTGATACACAATATCCAATTAAGGTTTATGATTCTCAATCTAATGAAGTACCAAACGTTGGTATCGTTGGAGAAGGAACACTAGCTAATGTTGGTGTAGTTGTATCTGGTTATGATAAACCACAACGTGGTGTTAAAATGTTTGGAAACTGGATTCAGATTCTAAGATTAGAAAAAAATAAATATACTGGTGGACATGCTCCAGCTCCAGCAGCAATCGACGGTGGTTATGTAGCTGATCAAGAAGCTATGGCTGCTCCAAGTATGCCAGCACAAGCTGCTCCAAGTATGCCAGCTGCTCCAAGTATGCCAGCTGCTCCAGCACAAGCTGCTCCAAGTATGCCAGCTGCTCCAGCACAAGCTGCTCCAAGTATGCCAGCTGCTCCAGCACAAGCTGCTCCAAGTAT